>SNQY01000002.1_pt1 | contig 290276 bp, 285 predicted proteins | sample 2580551 | NCBI WGS metagenome assembly SNQY01 (sample SAMN10953785, study PRJNA522744) | food fermentation metagenome | isolation source: 144-hour incubation of native-enriched microbial consortia from nixtamalized... | place: Mexico | collected 2017-09-24 | reverse complement strand
AAAATACGCCATGCCGTGGGGGAGTTCGATGCCCGGGAGCTGCTCTCCGGAGACGTGAAGGTGAACAGCGATCAGTATGGGCGTAATCCGTCCCGGTGTCAGCTTTCGCATCCGTACGCCTCGGCGGTCGTAGCCGGCTGCACGGTCACGGAGTCGGGCGAGCCGGAGTACGTCAAAATCCGCCTGGTGCCGCATAAGCGGGGAGGCGAAAAAAGGGCAAACCGTCACGATCTAACCGCGTTTATTAGCGGACATGTGGATCCCCGTACAGCGGCGTTACAGACGTTCCCTCAAGCCTTTCGGCTGTATTTGCCCTTGCGGAAAGTGGTGAGAGAGGCGTGGGAATCGCTGAAGAGTACGTATGGAGCCTTGGGGCTGAAGCATCTGCAGGCGTACCTGAACGAATACACCGGACGCCGCCGGTTGCGCCTGCCCGGAGGACTGCCCGAAGCGGAAGAAACGATGCGGCAGAAGTTGCTACAGATGTGTGTGGCGATTCCGGCGATCCCTTACCGCCGGCTGATCGCACGCCAACCGAACCAGCCCCTTGCGGCTGCGGCCTGATCGTGATGTTTGAACGGTGGGGGTTAACTTGATGCGGATCAACTTAATTGGGTAGGGGTTAGCATGAACAGTACGGGCGTTGCTGCAGACGGAAGAGTTCAGGCTACAGCAAAATCACGGTCTTTTCGTTTCCCTCGCATCTTGTCCTTGATCTCCTATCTTGATCCCCTGTCCTGATCTCTTATCCGGTCTATTTCACCCCCCTAAATATGATATGATTCCTTCTCCTAAGCCCGTCTAAATTATCTCGAACCTATCTGCTTCTTCACCAAATATTTTCCGAGCTTGTCTTTCTCTTTAGCTACCTGATCAAACGGGATAATCGTGCAAAGTCTCCGGACAGGGAGTGTTGATCTGCCGCCCCTCCCCCCACTTCCCTATCCTCAAGCTTTCAACGCAGGGGACTCAAGCTGATTTTTGCTCTGTGAAAGTTGAGTTATAAATAATCTTAAAAAAGGGGTCGCCCCAAGTAGCTTAAGTCTACTTTTGGGGCGGCCCTTTTCGTTCGTTTATGCCATTAACGCAGCGTCTTCAAAGCGCCGCTCCAAGCGAGCACTTGGTCCAGCATGCCGTTCAGGTTGGTCAGGTGCAGATCAGCCGGTTTAAATACGCTGTAGTTTTCGAAATCGGTGAACAGCGACAGCGCAACATGTACGCGAACGTCGGCCACGGACAATTCGCCAAGGATGCCGCGCAGGTGTTCAGCCGCGCGGGCGCCGCCGACCGAGCCGTAGCTCACGATGCCGGCCGCTTTGTTGTTCCAGGCTTCGCGCGCGTAGTCGAGCGCATTTTTCAGCGCGCCGGTGATGCTGTGGTTGTACTCCTGCACGATAAACACGAAGCCGTCCAAGGAGTTCAGTTTTTCATTCCACTTCGCCGCTTGCTCGGAAGCGTCGGCTTCACCCAGAAGCGGCAGCTTATAATCGGCGATATCGACGATTTCATAGTTCGCGTCTCCGCGCGCGTCGGCGATTTTTTTCACCCATTCTCCCACTTGCGGGCTGACGCGGCCATCGCGGGTACTTCCCAAAATAATCCCAATGTTCAATTTTGACACGTTTGTCTCCTCCTTATTCGTTGTTCTTCCAAATATTCTGTCCAACAGACCCATGAGTTTACACCGCCATGTATATTGCTTGCATCCCTAAAATATTATCTTTATATTGAGATGCTTGATTCTGAAACAATCATAAACCCAGGCGGTTCCATTTGTCAAGCTGCTTACAAAAAGTTTGTTAAAAATATTTTCGCCCGCTCTATTCCTCATGCACAGTTACAATCACACCGTCCACATTATTTCCGGAAAGCTCATAACTTCCTTCGACCGGAACGCGGATTGTACCGCCATCGGTGACGGGAAAATAAAATACGTGGTAGGTCCGGCCGTTGACGTCGGCCTTAACGGCTTGTTTCACTTTCAGGTAGTTGAGATACTCTTCCAGAACCATGTCGTTTCTCTGCATAATGGCGCTGTGGGGCAGGCCTACATAACGGAAATGCCAGGGCTCGTATTGAATGCCGGTCACCGCGGTTTTGTTCTCCGGATAACGCAGTACAAACCCGTATTTCCATGCGTTCTCTTTTAACCATTTGCCTTCCGGCGCAACGTTCATCTCCGCTTCTGACGAGCCGATATCTAGCGACAAACCCAGGTTATGCTCGCTATATCCCGCCGGCATCGCATATTCCGCTCCCATTTGACGATACAGCTCATCCTGCCGCCGCTCGTCCCGATACCCGCTGGTGATCAGGAAATGATTCACTCCGTCCTCGCCTGCGGCGGCGGCCATCTCGGTAAATTTTCCAGCCAATCTTTCCGACAGCCGAACCGTGTTATCCATCACGCCAAAACCTTGGAGTAATTCATCATGTTGAACCAGACTGAGCGCTTCCTCCTCCGGACCTTGATCCGGAACCGGATGGTCTTGATTGACCAGCAGCAGATCGCCCCGATAAACCTGCTCCCCCGTGATTTTTATCGTAAATCCCCGGTCCGCCGGGGCTTGGGGATTATCGTCGGTAAGCGTAATTTTATCCAACGGAATCGCGGATAAATCGCTGACTTTAAATTTAACGAAAGCGTAGCCCAGCAGCAGCAGGACCAGCACACAAAACACCCATTTCTTCATGGCTCGTATTCCTCCTAACCTTTCATTCCTTAAGGATAGTCAAAATTTTTTAAGAAGAAATGGGTATAAAAATAAAGTTTTTCTTAAGTTTCCGCTTATCCCGCCGGAGGGTGGATTCAGAAGGTTCAATCGCGAGCCAGCTTCTCCACGGCATCGATGACAGCTTGCGGATGATGATGGGGGATCATGTGCGCGGCGTCGGGGAGCTCCATCAGCGCCGCATTCGGCAAGTCCCGGTGCAGCCGATAGCTGTGTTCCTTGGTCGGAAAAGGATCCCGCCGCCCGACGACGATGACGGCAGGCGCCTGAATCCGGCGATAGTTCGGGGATATCTCGGCGGCCGCCGGAGCAAAAGCCAGCACGTCCTCCCGGTTCGCCCGGAACTGGGACGGCCGGAGCCACAGCGCCAACGTTTCCTGTTCATAAGCGAAGGGAACCGGCTCCGGGGCGAAGGTCGCTTTCATGATTTGCCGGGCCATGACTCTCCCCAAGGTTGCCAGCAGAAGATTCATCACGATCCGCCCCACCAGCGGCATCATCACGATTCTGGAGATCGGATCGCCTTTTTCCGCCGGATACCCTTCTTTATACATGCCGCCCCCCAGCGTCACGATCCCCGCCAGATCATCGGGATACAAGGCCCCGTATGCAAGGACCAGCAATCCGCTCCAGGAATGCCCGACCAGAATCGGCCGCTCCACTCCCAGCTTGTTCAAAGCCTCATGCAGCAGCCGGGCTTGATCGTCCGGTGTAACCGAGCCGTGCTTCGGGCGGCCGCTGTGTCCGTATCCGGGGCGGTCAAAAGCCAACGCCCGATATCCCTTGGCCGCCGCAAGTTCCATGACCCGCTCAAAATCACGGCTCCATAAAACTCCCCCATGCAAAAACACCACCGGCCTGCCCTGCCCCCGTTCCAGGTAATGCAGGCGGATTCCGTCCGCCTCCACAAACTTTCCGGATGGCGGGAATTCCATTTCCGCCTGCCGAAACTTCAATTGGTTGTAGCCGTAGAACGCCGCCAGCATTATCGCAGCAAGTCCCAGCAATACAGTTAGTATCACCAATTCTCCCCTCTCCTCCTTTTGGTTTTCCGAAACGCCAACGCAGCAACGTACTAATCAGTATGTTAATGTTATAATTAACGGCTTCATCGAAATAAATTTCCAATGAAGCCGGAAAAAGTCTTCCGCCCTTATCGCGGCGATAATCCGTCCCACAGCAGCCTTGCGGCATCCCGGGCGAATTGATCCAGCTTTAGCTCCTTGGGGGCCAGCAGCCACGAAAGAACGATTCCGTTCATAACCGTCTGGGTGTACAGCGTGAGCGAGCCCGGATCGATATCGCCGCGCAGCCACCCCTGCGTTTGGCAATCGCGGAGCAACTCTGCGACTTTGACGTAAAACCCCGCGAACAGCCCGCGGATCTTGTCCTGGACCTCCGGGTTGCGGCTGGAGGTTAAAAACTCAAAAAACAGCATCGGCCGATCGGGGGTTACCATACAGGCGGCCAATTGGCCCTTCAGCCAGTCCGTCAAAGCCCCGACTTTATCCTCCGCGCGGGCGATCGCTTCGATTTGGGCGGGCAGCAGCTGCTCCTGCTGCCTTAGATTTCTTTCGCAAATGGCCAGATACAGCTCGCTTTTGTTTGCAAAATGCCAATATATCGCGCTTTTCGTGAACCCGGCCTCGGCCGCCACCTGGTCCATCGCGGCTTTGGCATAACCGTGCCGGGCGAACACCTCCATGGCGGCATCCAGCACGCGCGTCCGCGTATCCGCAGGCAAGCCCTCCGGCTCTGCCCCGCGGCCGGCCAGCATAGCCCGCATATCATCCTTGCCGCCCAAATGTCTGCGCACCGTTGTCCAATGCACGCCGGCGGCGCGGGCCACTTCCTCATAGCTGATTTTGTCCGCAGGCAGCCGCCCGGCCAGCTCCATGAATGCCTGAATGATTTTATCGCGATGGTTCAACTTTCATTTCTCCTATCAGGAACAAGTTTGCAACACCACATACCAACAAGTATGTAAATATCATATTTCAAACAGATAAAATTGTCAAAAAGGTAAAACCTAAAAGTTCGTTTCGCATTTGTTTACTAAACATTTTTATAAATATTAAAGAATGGACACCCATTTCAAAAAATGAACAACCTTATTCCAAACCGGTAAACGTTGCAACAACACGGAATTTCCCACATGTTTTTTTACAAAATAACAATTGTTCATACGATATTCTTTTGCTATAATGTATTCGTGATTTACTAAACATTACTTAACGAAATAAGGAAGGAGGTTTGGGATGGCAACGATTCGCGACATCGCCAGGGAGGCTCAAGTTTCGATCGCTACGGTATCCAGGGTGCTCAATGAAGACGCCACTTTAGCGGTCACGCCGCAAACACGCCAACGGATTTACGCCGTGTGCGAGCAATTGAACTACAAACCCCGCAAATCCAAAAAGAAAGCGCACGCACTGTCCGAACAGCGCCATAATCTCGGTTTGCTGCTATGGAATTCTGGCGAACAGGAGCAGCAGGACCCGTACTTTTTGTCGATCCGTCAAGGTATTGAGAACCAATGTGCCGAACTGGGCTTTGATATTGTCAAAACGATCCGGATGTACGGGGACTCGCCGGAATATCGGGACCTCAGCAACCTGGACGGCCTGTTTGTCGTGGGTAACGTCGATCCGCAAGATTTGCATGAGATTTTTCCGAAACGCGATCGGACAGTATACGTGGCCAACACCCCGGAAGTCGGAGAGATCGACGCGGTTGTCGTGGATTTGGAGCAGGCCGTGAACGATGTGCTCAGCTATTTGCTGGAGCACGGGTATCGGAACATCGGTTTTGTCGGCGGCCAGGAATTTATGCACAGACTCGAACGCACAATGAGCGAAATTCCCGAAAAGCGCCGGAAAGCGTTCGAAAACATCATGCGGGCCAACAAGCTGTACCGCGAACGCAATGTGTATGTCGGAGACTGGACGATTCTTAGCGGATACAAACTGATGCAAAGCGCAATCGCCAAAGGGGATTTGCCGGAGGCTTTTTTCTTTGCCAACGACCCCATGGCTATAGGCGCGCTGCGGGCGCTTAAAGAAGCGGGCCTCTCGGTACCGGATGATGTTGCAATTGTGGGGATGGACGATATTGAAATGGCGGCATTTGCCAGCGTACCCCTCACGACCGTCAAAATTTACAGCGAACAAATGGGGCGGTCAGCGGTGAACCTGATGGCCGAAAGATTGCGGGGCCGCGACGTTCCGCTGCGCGTTGTAGTGCCAACCAGGCTCATAGTGAGAGAGAGCTGCGGCGCAAAGACAAAATAACATCGTAACGCGGCGCAAGCAAAAAAAGGACTCCCATAAAGGGAGCCAAGAAAAAGATTATTCCATTCTGTAGTATATGATGGCCCAAATCAAAAAACAATCATCCGACAGGTTTATGGAGGACAAATATGAAAAAAACATCCATTTCTATGCTGCTGCTGATTTTAGTCCTGATTGTAAGCGCTTGTGGCAGCTCCAAAAGCAATAATAACGCCCAGACGTCCGGCTCATCCTCCGGAGCGGGTGGAGAAAAGATAACCCTTAGCTTGTACAGTACGGCATCGGACGGTTCTTCGCAAGAAGTGCTGAAAAAGGTAATCGCCGATTATAAAGCGGAAAACCCGAATGTCGAAATTGAAGTGCAATACCCGGGGGCCGATTATGACAGCGCTCTCAAAATGATGATGGCCTCCAACCAGCTTCCCGATTTATTCGACACGCACGGCTGGGCAAAAACCCGTTACAAAGACTATGTTGCGGATCTGAGCGGAGAAGCCTGGACGGCCGATCTGACGGATACGATCAAAAATGTGCTGATGGACGAAACAGGCAAATTCTACGCACTGCCGCTGAACGAATCGAAGGACGGCATTACGTTTAATGCCGCCGTACTGGAGAAGTACGGCATCGAAATCCCTGCGACAATCGATGAGATGATTGCGGCCGGCGAGAAGATCAAGGCCGAAAGCAACGGCTCGGTCATTCCGTTCTATTTTGCCGGTCAAGATTCATGGACGATCGGGCAATTTTTCGATTACTTTGCCAACTCGCTGCTGATCAGCCCCGAACCGAATCAGGCGCAAGCTTTGCTGGACAACACGTTCGACTGGAACAACTGGACGCCGCTTGCCGAAAAATTCAAAGAGCTGTCCGACAAAGGTTTAATGAATGAAGATGTGCTGACGGCGAAATATTCCGACATCCCGGCTTTGTTTGCTCAAGATCAAATCGCCTTTGTCATGACCGGTCCGGCGTTTACCGCCGACGCGCTGAAGTTAAACCCCGACCTGAAATTCGGAATTATGCCGGTGCCTTCCATGGCTGCCGGGGACGCGCCGAACTTCTCCGGCGGCGAGCGCAACACTTTGGCGGCCTGGAAGGATTCGCCGAAGCTCGAAGAAGCGAAGAAATTCCTCGCTTTTTATGCAAAACCGGAATATATGAAAATGATGTCCGAAGCAACGGGCTCCCCCGCCGCATTCAAAAGCGTGACCGCCGACCTTGGACAGGCCACTGCTTATTATGAGCAATTCAAGGATGTCCGCGTATTCCCGTACTTCGACCGCCTGTACTTGCCAAGCGGCATGTGGGACGTGCTGACGACCAAGGGGGAGGAAATTCTGTCCGGCGGTATAACACCGCAGGATTTCTCCAAGGCGATGAAGGAAAATGTCGATCGTTTGCTTAGTCAGCAGTAAGATGGCCGTCCATCGAACATAGAGAATTACAAGCGTTATGACTGAGGGGCTTGCTTCAGGAAGCCCCTTTTACCTACTTCACGCAAAAGAAGGGATACCTAGTATGAAAAGTACAGGGGCTGCGCGCCTCCATCGCAACGCGCCGTTTTGGCTCAACCTCATGTATTTGCCGGCGCTGTTGCTGTTTTTGCTGTTCATTGTCTATCCGTTTCTGAAAGGCGTTCAGATCTCTTTCACGAACTGGAACGGGTTCTCTCAAACGTACAAATGGATCGGACTCGATAATTACAAGCGGATGTTTTCCGACCCCAATATCGGCATCGTCATCCGCAATACGCTGATTTACGGTGTCGGAAGTACGCTATTGCAAAATATTTTCGGCCTGCTCTACGCCCTGCTCTTGAACAAGAGCATCAAAATCCGCGGCCTGGCGCGCACGATCGTTTATTTGCCGGTTATCGTCAGCGGTCTGATTATGGGTTATATTTTTTACTTTTTCTTTCAGTTTAGAGGCGGTGCTTTGAATGACGTCCTTAAGCTGTTCGGCATGGCCCCGATTAACATGCTGGGCGACCCGAACCTAAACGTATGGATCATAATGCTGGTCAACAGCTTTCAGTTTATGGGCACGGCCATGATTATTTATTTGGCGGGCTTGCAGTCGATCTCAAAAGATTATTTCGAGGCAGCGGATATCGACGGGGCGAACGCATGGGTGAAATTCAAAAATGTGACGCTGCCGCTGTTGATGCCCTCCATCACCATCAATGTCGTATTAAATCTCATCGGCGGCCTGAAGCTGTTCGACGCCATTATGGCGCTTACGGGCGGCGGACCGGGGTACGCTTCCCAATCGATGTCCACGATGATGTACAAGACGTACTTCTCCAGCCAAGATGCCGGGTACGCGTCCGCGATCGGCATCCTGATGTTCCTAATGATCTCGTTCTTTAGCATTTTCGCTTTGCAGTATTTGCGCAGAAAGGAGATTAATTAGGATGAAAAAGACGGGATATATTCTTCTGACCGTGCTGATCAGCATCGTTCACATCCTGCCCTTTTATCTGCTGCTGACGACATCGTTCAAGCCTGCGAATGATTTCAGCTCGAAATGGCTTTTTCCCGGCCGATTTTATTTCGACAACTTCACCAACGCCTGGAAAAACGCCAACCTGGGGCAAGCTTTCATCAATAACATCATCATTACGGCATGTTCCCTGTTGTTAATCATTGTCATCGGAGCGATCGCCTCCTATCCGCTGTCACGGTTCCAAACGAAGCTGAACAAGACGATCTATGCCGTGTTTATTTCCGCCATGATCGTACCGCCGCTAACCACGCTGGTTCCGCTTTATCAGCTTTATGTCGATATCGGCGCGATGAATACGTATTGGGGCATCGTCCTGCTGCTGGTCACGTTCAACATGCCGATTACGATTTTCTTGTATACGGGCTTCATCGGCTCGATCCCGAAGGAATTGGATGAGGCGGCGATGATTGACGGCATGAGCCGGTTTCGTCTGTTCTTTAAAATCATCCTGCCGCTGTTAAAGCCAATTACGGCCACGGTCATCATTATGACGGGCGTTGGGGTATGGAACGACTATCAGTTTTCTTTGTTCTTCCTGCAAAAATTGAATATGCATACCGTAACCGTAGCTTTATCTTCGTTTTTTACGCAGTACAGCAGCAATGTAGGTTGGGTGGCGGCCGGCTCGCTTCTGGCCGCGCTTCCGCTCATCGTGCTTTATTTGTTCTTGCAAAGATATTTCGTGTCCGGACTGTCGTCCGGGGCCGTCAAAGGGTAGAACGCCCGCGCGGCAAGCGCTTAAAGGAGGACCATACGTGGGAATACAATTCAATAGAGACAATAAAACTTTTCATTTGCAGGCGAAAGACAGCAGCTATTTGCTGCAAATCACGCCATATCAATATGTCGCCCACCTTTACTGGGGCAAGCAAATCGCCGGCTGGCACGGGGCAAACCCGATCCGCTATCTGGACCGGGGATTCGCGCCGAATCCGCTTCCGGGAAACCGCGATTTTTCCTTGGACACCATTCCTTTGGAATATCCTTCATACGGCAATAGCGATTTTCGCGAGCCGGCGATCCAGATTCAGCTCGAAAACGGGTCGACCGTCAGCGATTTCCGTTACGTGTCGCATGAAATCTATAGAGGCAAGCCGAAGCTCGCAGGGCTTCCCGCGACCTATGTGGAGCGGGAAGACGAAGCCGAAACGCTGGCGCTCCAGCTTGTCGACGAGCTCACGAAGCTTCGCGTCGAGCTGTTGTATACCGTATTTGAAGAGCATAACGTGATTACGCGTTCGGCTCAAATCATCAACGAGGGTTCCCAACCGGTTAAACTGCTGCGCGCCCTTAGCGCCAGTGTGGATTTCCGCGATGCGGACTTCGAGCTGCTGCATCTGTCCGGTTCGTGGGCGAACGAGCGGAACATCGTCCGCCGGAAGCTTGTGCAGGGCACGCATTCGATCGAAAGCAAGCGCGGTGCGAGCAGCCATCAGCACAATCCGTTTCTGGCCCTGCTCCGGCCAGGCGCGAACGAGGACCACGGCGAAGTTTACGGCTTCAATCTGGTCTACAGCGGAAACTTTACGGCTCAGGTCGAAACCGATCAGTTCAACACGGCCCGCGTATCCATGGGCATCAATCCTTTCGATTTCACCTGGCTGCTGGAGCCGGGCGAGTCGTTCCAAACGCCCGAAGTCGTGATGGTCTACTCGGACACGGGGCTTACCGGCATGTCGGGAACTTTTCACAAGCTGTACCGGACCCGTCTCGTTCGCGGCGCGCACCGGGATGCGCAGCGGCCGATATTGATCAACAATTGGGAAGCGACCTACTTCGATTTTAATGCAGAGAAAATCGAGAGCATCGCCCGCAAAGGCCGGGAGCTCGGCATGGAGTTGTTCGTGCTGGACGACGGCTGGTTTGGCAAGCGCGACGATGACAAGACGTCGCTTGGCGACTGGTTCGTCGACAAGCGCAAGCTGCCCGGGGGACTCGAAGATCTCGTCGCGAGAGTCACCGAAACCGGAATGCAATTCGGCATCTGGTTTGAACCCGAAATGATCTCCGAGGATAGCGAGCTGTACCGCCAGCATCCCGATTGGTGCCTGCATGTGCCGGGCCGGTTGCGTTCTTCGGGACGGGACCAGTTCGTGCTCGATCTGTCGCGCAAGGACGTGCGCGACGCGGTGGTGGAAATGGTGGCCGGCGTGCTGTCCTCCGCGCCGATTTCCTATGTCAAATGGGATATGAACCGCCATATGACCGAGATCGGCTCCGCCGCGCTCCCGCCGCAGCGTCAACGCGAGACTGCCCACCGCTATATGCTGGGGCTGTACGAAATGATGGAAGCGCTGGTCACGCGGTTTCCGCACGTGTTGTTCGAAAGCTGCTCCGGCGGCGGCGGGCGCTTCGATCCCGGCATGCTGTATTACATGCCGCAGGTCTGGACGAGCGACAACACCGACGCGGTATGCCGGCTGAAAATCCAGTACGGGACTAGCCTCGTATACCCGATCGGAGCGATGGGCGCCCACGTCTCGGCCGTTCCGAACCATCAGGTGGAGCGGGTGACCCCGCTCAAAATGCGGGGCGATGTCGCCATGTCCGGCAATTTCGGTTATGAGCTCGATCTGACCGCCATGCCGGAAGACGAACAGGAAACGGTCAAGCAACAGGTCGAGTTCTACAAGGAAATCCGTCCGCTTGTCCAGTTCGGCGATTTCTACCGGCTGCTCAGCCCTTTCGAGGGCAATGAAGCGGCGTGGATGTTCGTCTCCGCGGACCGCGGCGAAGCGCTGTTCGCTTATTACCGCGTGCTGGCGCTGCCGAACGCACCCCTGCGCGCGCTTCGCCTCAAGGGACTCGACCCGGACGCGCTTTACCGGGTCGACGGCTTTGACGAGCCGGTCGGCGGCGACGAGCTGATGTATTCCGGTGTGATGATCCCGCACCAGTCCGGCGATTTCTTCAGCGTCGTCGGCCGTTTGCGGAAAGTGACATGAACCTGTGCATTTTTTCCGGATCAGGGCCGTCATTTTAACGGTTGCGGGTGCCGCTATTTCGAGGAAATAAAGGAAAAACCAAATTTAACGGCACCAGCGTTGCATTTAAATCTGACAAGATACCTTTTCTGGACACACCAATATTCTAACGGTTGCCACAAGCGCTATTTGTTCCAATACCGTTGATTTCAAATTGTAACGGTTGCCATGGAGCTTATTTCACTGAAAACCGGCAATTTTTGCTTGGATTCAGGCAAATAACGGCGCTCGCAACCGTTAGAAATTGAATCCCGGCATTTTGGGCCAATTAAGCGCGATTACAACCGTTAGCGATAGTCTGGAAATCCGGGATGCGGGGCCGGGTCACTTGTCTTAAATTGCATATTTCCGAACAGCGGTAATGCCGATTCGTTCAGCGGTAATGCCATTTGTCCAGCGGTAATGCCAACTTGTCCAGCGGTAATGCCAATTTATCCGTCAATCAATCCGCAGCACGGCTTTTCCGGAAAATTTGCGGTCCATGAGACTGCGGGTGACGGCTCCAATTTCGGTCCAGGGCGCCTCCACTTCGATCCGGGGCCTTAACCGGCCGTTTGCGGCCAGCCGGGCCAGCAACTGCAGATCGTCCGCGGCCGAATGGCGGGTGAGTTCCTCGCCGAGAAAGAAGCCGTACAGGGTTCTCCCTCCGCTGGTCACCAAATTCATCATATCTATCGTCGCCGTAGGCGCTGACGAGAATCCCACCGCAACGCAAATGCCCTGCGGCGCAAGCTGCGGCAGCAAAGCGGCCAGCGTATCGCCGCCGACCGAATCGATGATCAGATCATAAGGCCCGCAGCTGCGGGCCTTTTCCATGCCGGAAGCGCCAACGGCCACTTCGTCGGCACCGGCCTCCCGGACCAGCTTCGCCTTCTCCGCCGTGCTGGCCGTGCCTACGGTGAATGCGCCCGATTGGGCCGCAAGCTGATGGGCAAACAGACCAACGCCGCCGGTGGAACCCGTAATCAGGATTCGCTTGCCGAGCAGCAAACCTCCTTTTCGCAGCGCATTCAGCGCCGTCAGGCCGGCTACGGGCAGAGTCGCCGCTTCCGCAAAGCTGACCTGGTCCGGAATTTCCGCCAGCGTTGATACGGGGGCGGCAACTTGCTCGCTCCAGGCGCCCAGCGGGAGCAGACCGACAACCCGCGCTCCTTTTTGCGGGCCTGTGCCGATTTGGGCCGGCTCGATGACCACCCCGGCGAAATCCCAGCCGGGCCGGGATGAAGCTCCTTGATCTATGGCGTCTCTCACTTCCCCGCGATTGAGCGAGACGGCCTGCACCTGCACGATCGCTTCCCAAGGCTGGGCCTGCGGGGCGTCCACTTCTTTGATCGCGAAATATTCCGCGGCATGCGGATCGGTTACAATGGCACGAATCATATTGGGTCCCCTCCATAAACTTGGAATATTGCGGTCAACCTGAATTGACCTCCGATTTCATACAGGAGTATACTTTAATCACTTTTGCGGACCAAGTGCAGAACTACTCTTGAAATCGAAGGGAGGAGAAACGGGGAGATGCATACGGAAAACACGAGGCTAAAAAACGTACTGGGAGAAATCGAAACGCTGCGGATGAAGCGGCAGCGGGAGCTGGCCGACCGCGCTCATTCGCCCTGGAAAAGATTTACGCAGCAGGAGCTGAACGACGAGGCTTGTCCCACGTATAAAAATCTGCTGATCGGTCGTTCGCGCAGAATACCGGATCGCCAGACGATCATTGGCATCGCGGAATATCTCGAATGCACTTCCGGCGAGCGCAACGACCTGCTTCTGGCCGCCGGTTACTTGCCGATTCAAACCGAATTGGCAGGGCGGGCGCTGGAGCGGGCGCTCGAATGGGCGCAGCAAACGATGAAGACGCTCCCTTTTCCCGCCATGATCGTCACCCATACCCAGGACATCAAAGGATATAACGAGCCGTTTCGCCGCTTGTTCGATATCCCTCCCGATCCCTGTTATAACAACGAGTTGAACCGGATTGATCTGCACTTCAATGCCGATTTGCCCGTACGCCCCCGCTCCACCTTCGACAAAACGTCGTTCGAACAGTGGGAGTCCCATGCCATTCACGGGATTCAGGCGTTCAAAAGAAATCATGCGCTGTCACGTTACGACGTGTGGTATCAAAACGTGGTCCGCCTGGCTCAAAAATATAACGCGATCGAAAAATATGACCATAAGCCGGATGTAGAGGAAGAGGGAGAGCGGGATTGTACACAAATCATCCTGGCCGGCTCGGAAAGCTCGGGCGAGCTGGTTCCGATCCGTTACAGGCAAGTTTCCGTTTCCGCCGGCGGCCGCCTGTACCCGCAAATTGAAGTTTTTTTGCCGGTCGACGCTTCCGCGCGCAAGGTATTCGCGGACCTTGGCTGCCCCGCCGATTGCGAATTCGGCTGGACCGCCCGGTAGTCTCCCGAAACATGGCAAAAACCCCTTTCCGTAAGTCCGGAAAGGGGCCTTGTCCGTTAATGCCCGCGATGCTTTGCCTTGGCCTTGTGGATTTTGATTTCCCGCTTGCGTTCCCTCTCGGCCTCCCGCTGTTCCTTCGCGGTCGACCGTTTGGCCTGCTTACGCTGCTCATACTCCAGCCGCATCGCTTCATACGCCAAGGTAGAAGCTCCCCGGCGTTTTAATTCCGCGGCAGCCTGTCTGGCCAACCGCTTCGGATTCACCCTTCCGGCATCCGGCAGCTGAATGGCGACGCCCTGTGAAATGCCGTCAAGCAGCCGGCTCAAATCGCTTCGGATAAACGCAAGAACCTCCTCATCCTTGGGCTCCGCCCCGAAAATATGCCTTCCTGCCCGCAGCTTCCCTTGGCTGTGCTCTTCAAACACGCCGACCCAATACTGCCCATCGTGGTAAATCGTAAGTTTCAACGCAAACATCCCCCTCTTGTTCAATCGGAAGCGATGGACATCCCGAGGGGGGAAGGTTACTGACACGCCGCCGGGTTCAAGCGTTCCAAGCCGCGTGCGCCCGGACTACCAACCGAGCCGTGTTTTTTCGCTCCAAACCTATTATATTTTCAAGAGCGAGGGGTTGGCAATGCCGGCATCGGGTAATATCAAGGCTAGTCAAGGCCGTGGGCAGTACCGGTGCTTCGTACACACAACAGGCGGATTATTCAGCCCGCAAATACCGTTTGTCCCTTAAGAACAGCCACCAGAACAACACGAACACCGGCAGCAAAATCACCGTCCCTACCCCGTAGCCCCACAGCAGGGACACAAACATCGAGTGATTCGTAATCCCCTCTTCCACCGTTAAGAACGGAAAGACGATGTAGGGCATATGCGCTTTCCCGTAAGCATAACTCGCCAACGCAAACTGGATCACCACGAAAACAAACGCGAGCCGGGGCCAGCCGAGCCGGCCTTTCCGTTTGATCCACAGCGAACCGTAACCGACGACAAAAGCCGCGGTGGACAGCATAAACCAGAGCCCCTGCTGCTTCATCCGGGCCACCATCCACATCGCTTCCCCTTCCATGGTAAAGGTGGTGACGACGGCGAGCAGCATCGCCAAAGGCCCGAAGACAACCGCCAGCGTCCGGTAATACCGGTAGGAGGTTTCATCCCCGGCCTGCCGGGAGAAGTCGGAGAGGAACAAGGAGGACAGGAACAGCTCGGTGGCGATCCCGAACCCCAAATAGGCGTAGAGCGAAGGGCTCGCCAGCAAAGCTCCGTAGTTCAACTGAGGGTAGCCGCTCTCCCCTTGGATAAAACCGCCGAGCGTAATAGGCAGCACGCTGACAAGCAGGCCCGGAATGAGCAGCCCGGTAACTCCGGACACAAAACGCAGGCTGCGGACGTTCCGCTGCGCGGAATAGGCGTACACCATAAAGGCGCTGCGGAACAGCAGGAGCACCAGCACGAAGCTGACGGGGAGCAGCAGCAGCGTACCGAGCAGATAAGCGGCACGCGGGAAAAAACCGACCAAAGCGACGACCAGCAGCACCAGAAAAACGTTGGTTACCTCCCAGGACGGGGACAAAAAACGGTTGGCGAGGCTGGCGGCCTGCGGATTTTTTCTGCTGAAAACAAGCGACCAGAACCCGGCGCCGAAATCGATGGAGCCCATGATCGAGTAGATGAACAGGAACCCCCAAAGAATAGAAATCGCTATCGTGGAATCGCTCATATCCTCTTCACCCCCTTCTTCTCACCCTGCTTCCAGCATGTCCGGCGTCACCGGATGACGCTTGAAATAATAACGCAGCACCAAAGACGTTACGACCAGCATAAACACGTACAGCCCGATAAAAGTGACGAACAGGGTGCCGAGATTCTCCGATTGGGTAGCCGCGGACGCGGTCTTCTGAACATGGTAAATCGTCCAGGGCTGGCGTCCCGTACAGCTGAAGATCCACCCGGTCTCGATGCCGATCAGGGCGAGCGGGCCGGTCAGCACCAGCCCCCTGAGCAGCCAGCGCGGGTACTCTCGCTTCTTGACCAGCCGATAAAAAATAGTGCCGGCCGAGACCACAATCAGCAGGGAACCGATCCCCACCATCAGGTTAAACAGCGTATGCACAAACAGGGGAGGCCATTCCTCCTCGGGAAAGTCGTTTAACCCCCTGACCACGGTGTCGAAGCGGTTGCCGGCCAAGAAGCTGAGCGCCCACGGAACTTCGATCGCCCCCCGGATCGTCCGGGTTTCCTTATCGGTAAAGCCGCCGATCGCCAGCGGGGCGTAAGCCTGCGTTTCAAACAGGCCTTCCGCGGCGGCCAGCTTCTCGGGTTGATGGCGGTGCAACATCTGCGCGGTTTCATGCCCGTTGAGCGCAGTCAGCAGCGACATCACGCCGCCGATGGCGAGCGATAGGATCAGGCCCTTGCGGTGATACTGCCGCTCCCGCTCCGGCCGTTTGCGGGCGAGCAGTTTGACGGCGGCCACGGAAACGATGGCGAAAGCCCCAAGCAGATAGGCGGAAAACAGGACATGCGTCGCGGTCGTAGGCCAGCTGGGGTTGAATACCGCCGCCCACGGGTCGGCATCAACGACTTGCCCGTTCTCCAGCCGGAAGCCCTGCGGGGTGTTCATCCAGGCGTGGGCGTCAGTGATCAGCGCGGCCGAAGCGCTTGCTCCCAAGGCCACGAAAGTGACGCTGGCGATCCGCAAAGCCGCGGGCAAACGTTCAGACGCGTAGACGTAAATCGACATGAACAAGGCTTCCAGCAAAAACGCCCAGATTTCGATTTGGAAAGGCAGCGCGATCACCTGGCCCACAATTTCCATGAAACCGGGCCAGAGCAGCGACAACATAACGCCGACCATCGTCCCCGACGGAATCCCCACCCCCAGGAGGATCGCCTGGCATTTTGTCCACCGTTTAGCCATCAAAGCGTAATCCCGGTCTTTCTTGACCTGATAAGCGATTTCCGCAACAACGATCATGAAAGGCAGCCCCACTCCCAAGGTGGCAAATATGATATGAAAGGCCATCGACGATCCGAACAAGGCCCGGGCCAGCATCACGTTATCCATGAATAACTCCTCCATCTTTTGGATTAACGTGAGTATTATGAATAAAAATTTCCAATATTATTCTGTTTCGGATTTATTTCGCACGATGTTCACGTTTGTTGGCGGTGCCGAATGGGCCGCGAAATGCAAAAGTGCATCTCATTTCCCCTGAAACCGGGCCGTTTATGCGCTCCAAATGCAAAAGTGCAGGCCATTTTCACCATTTCGCTCAAAAACGCCTCCAATCCTCAGTTTCAAATGCACATTTGCATCTCAGCGCTCTAAATGCCCAAGTTAGGGCACATTCCAACTGCACTTTTGCATTTGGTTTAGCACGCGTCCATAAAAAAAGGGACCGGTTGCCCGGCCCTTAATTTAATAGTTGCTTTTAGAGCTCCTTATTCGATTACGTCCCGCGTTTCCTCGGCCGGGGTTGCCAGCAGCGGCTCCCAGGTGAGGCCTTCTCCGGTTATTTTTTTCCGCTGGTCGGAGATGCTTTGCAGCGTTTCGTTCCGCTGCTTTTCGAGCGCGCTGACCGTTTCGAGATACAGCTGCTGAATCTTCCGGTCCGCGGACGCGGCGGTTTCGGCGATTTCCTTCTTATGAGCTGCGGTATCCTTGGAAATTTGTTCGGTATATTTCTTGTACAGCTTGTTGTATTCCTGCTGCGCCTTCGTTTTGCTGATTTTCCCGCGCGAATACTTATAAATTGGACTTGAGATATAGTTGGTGCTGGAGCTTTTCATCAACGTGTTCATCGGGCTGCTCAGATAGCTGTCGGACACCGTCTTTTTCAGCGAGTTGGCCGGGCTGGACAAGTTATTGGGATTGACCGCCTTTTTATATTCCGCCATGTAGCTGCTCAGCAGGTTCTCATTAAGCGCGCGGGCGTAGACGCCCAGCGTGCTGCTGAGCAAATTGCGGTTGGCCGCCCGGGTATAAAGTCCCATAGGACTGCTGAGCAGATTCGGATTGATATCGCGTTCATACTCTTTGAGTTCTTGCTTCAGCTCGCGGTCGTCCCCGTAACGTTCCTCCAGTTCCGCCAAATCCGCTTCCAGCCGTTCGTTCCACTGTTTTTGGTCTTCAAGGACAATACGCTCCAGCTCCGCCAGCCGGTCGTTTTGCTCCTTGAAATACGCATTATATGTATCGGTTGTCTTTTTCATGTAAGCATCATAGCTTGCAACCGTCTTCTTGTTATACGTTTCATATTTGCTCCAAACCTGACCTATCCATTTGCTGTCGGCAGCCTGGGCGGAACCCGCCGGCAGGAAAGCCAGCGACACCAGCAGCAAACTTAAGGCCAACAGCCAGCTTTTGCGCGGAAACGCGCTTCTCCTCTTCTTCATACTCATCATGCTCCGTGTTTTCCCCTCCATTAAAAAATATTAAGAATTTTAAGGGTATTTTATCCAAATATACGCCGGGTTCCAATAGTTCATGCCGCCTATGATCCTTATGTCCTATATCCGTTTTATGCCGTGACGGCCCAAACGAAGCTCCATTACCCCGGCTCGTATTCGCTCAATTTTCCTTCGTAAATCAGCTTCAGCCGATCGCACTGCCGGAAATCGTCCGGCGTCACGAGCGCGGGCAGCTTGTTCCACAGCTTGATGCCGGAACGCTCAAGGATCTCCGCGACGAACTGCGAGCAGAAATAAGAGTTGCTGAACTCCACCGGCTCCTTGAGGACGATGCCGATCACCCCCAGCAGATTGTACAAATATTTGTTCCGCTTGCGGATAAACAGCCGCAGCACCCGCTCCATTTTTTCCACCTCGCGCCCGGTCACCCGAAGCTCGTAAAGAACGCACGTCGTATTCGGATATTTGCTGAACGTGCCCGTCTTGATGTCCTCCTTCACGAACCCGCCGTTCAGCGGGTTGTTCGGGTTCTTCCGGCCGAAGCTGTACAGCTCGGAAAGCTCGCGGTCGAAAGAAATCGAAGCATGATTATAAGGCGCTCCCGTGTACCCTTTAATCACCCTCGTAAACAGCGTCCCCGTATTCGTAAGCAGGATATAAACCGATCTTTCCCCGTCCATGTCCGAAAATTCCCCTTATCAAGTGTGAACTATTCCTTCATAATAACATAGTATCCCTCTCCAGGATTCAGGGATTCTACCACGCTGCAAGTTGGTGATAAAAAATGAACAGTTTGCAATTCACGCTGATGATTCTCTTTTTTGCCTTACTCGGGATCCACGCCGCATACCTCGTTACCGGACGCGTCCGCCCGGAACGGGACTACGCCGCGTTGGGGCTGCGCCTGCGGACCTGGTGGGGCATGTGGCTGATTTTATGCCTTGCCACCTTGTTTAACCGGGCCGCTTCTCTGCTGGCCCTGATGATCCTATGCTTCTTCGCGCTGAAAGAATATTTCTCCATGATCCGCTCGAACAAAGCCGAACGCCGCCTGTTCCTGTGGGCCTACCTCGCGATTCCCGTACAGTTCTACTGGATCTACATCGGCTGGTACGGCATGTTTATCGTTTTTATTCCGGTCTACGTTTTCCTGTTCCTGCCGGTTCCGCGCTTGATCAACAAAGGCACGGTCGGGTTTCTGCGCAGCGTCAGCCGGGTGCAGTGGGGGCTGATGCTGATGGTGTTCGGTCTCAGCCACCTCGCCTATTTCCAGGCCGCCTCGCCGGAATACGGGGCCGGACTGGTGCTGTTTCTCGTCTTGCTAACGCAGCTGAACGACATCGTGCAATACGCGGCCTCGTTTTATTTCGGCCGGCGCAAGGTCGTCCCCACCGCCAATCCGTATTTGACGTGGGAGGGCTTTGCGTGCGGGCTGCTGGCCACCACCGGGGTGGCGTGCCTGATCTCCCCTTATCTGACGCCGCTCGGCGCGGGGTTCGGGCTCTTCTCCGGCATGCTGATCGGCCTTAGCGGCTTCTTCGGAAGTTTGACGATTTCCGTACTGAAGCGGGACCTGCTCATCGGCGATGACGACAAGGCCCAAGCGCTTAAAAAAAGCTACTTGAGCCTCGTCGACAGCCTGACCTACACCTCGCCGGTGTTCCTTCACGTCATCCGTTATTTCTTCGATTTTATGTAAGCCCGCCGCTTTAGTTGACGGCCGGAAGCTTAACCAGCACGCGATATTCGGCGCCCGGCCGCACATTCCGCAGGATGCCGTCCGCCATAGGCGCGCCGTCGGCATAAACCTCGGTCTCGCGGACGCCGGCATCGCGCGCCATCTCGACGCGGATCTTGGCCCCGCGGAAATTCCGGGTTACCTTGGCCCCGCTCCAATGGGACGGAAGCTGCGGCCGGATGCGGAGGCCTTCGGGGCATCCCTGCAGTCCGAACAGTCCGTCGATCAGGCAGCGGTAAACCCAAGGCGCCGTTCCGGTGTTGAACAGGTGGCTGGAACGCCCCGCCGTGCGCGGGAACTGCCGGTAGGCGCCGCGATAGTAGTTCGGAACGAACACCGGGAGCTGACCCCGCTGCACGATATCGTCCAAGTCCGGGCCGGGGATCATTTTGCGCAGCAGCCGGTAGGCATCGTCCTTCTCCCCTACGGAATACAGCCCGTAGATATAGAAGGCGGCCGCATGGTTGTACACCGCGCCGTTTTCGGCCGATCCCGGGTGCTTCTGGGTGACCCGGCCGACATCCTCGCGCATCGCGGTGTAGGAAGGGGCCAGCTTTTCTACGCCATAAGGCGTTTCCAGCTGTTCCCGAACGGCCCGCATCAGCTTCTCCCGCTTGTCCCGGTCGGCCGCCCCGCTTAACAGCGACCAGCCCTGCGGATTGATGAAGATGCGTCCTTCCCGGTCCGCGCTTACGCCGAACACGACGCCCGCATCCGTGATGCCGCGCGCATACCACTCGCCGTCCCATAAATATTCGTTGACGGTCTCGTTCGTCGCTCGGGCCGCCAAGCGGTATTCCTCGGCCATGCCTTCCCGTCCGCCCCGCGCGCATATCCCGGCCCAAACGTTAAACGCGTACGCGGTCGCGATGGTCAGCCAGCCGGATACGCCTTTTCCTTGATAGCCGACCATGTTCATCGGATCGCACCAGTCGCCCTGGTTAATATAGTTTAACCCGCGTTCATCGCGATCCCGGATCAGCCACTGCAGCGCCCGGTGCACATGCTCGAATACGGAACCGCTTTCCTCCCCGCCCGCATAAGGAACCTGTTCTTCCAGCAAGGAGTAGTCGTTCGTTTCATCCAGGTATGTGCTTAGACAGATCGGCAGCCAAACGCAGTGATCCGTGTGCGGAACCTGGTTGATATACTTCAGCTCGGCCTCGGGGTGCAGGATGATGCCGTCCGGCATCGCGCCGCTGGCCTTTTGCTGGCTTAAGGCCGTCAGGAAAGCCGCTCTGGCGGTTTGCGGTTTGATATAACTCATCCCCATATGGTCCTGCAAATAATTGCGCGTTTGGGGATCCGTCGTCAGGCGGTTGGTCTGCCCATGATAGTACATCTGCCGCGGGAGCCAGTGATTCACGAAGTTGTCCAGATGCGGGTCCGGGGTGGCGATCTCCAGGCAGCCTCCGCCTTCCCGGATGTAGCTTTTATACTCCCGTTCCGCCAGGACGAACCCGTCATCGCCGCAGGCATGTTTGCTTCCGAAATACTCGGCTTTGATTCCGGCGATTTGCTCCTCGTCCCGGGCCGGGCCGAATATAAACCGGTAGGCTTCCTCCTGCCCCGGCTCCAGCGCGATCCGGTACTGCAGCACGGCCACCGGCGTTTCGTACAAAGCGTCTCCCCGCGCGAGTTCCTCGCGGTCCAGCGCGGACGGCCGCATGATGCCGCCTTCGCCTTCGAAGGCTTCCTGGTTCACCTCCCAGGAATCGGCCGGACGGTCGGGGATCAGAAACGTTTTATCGCGAAAATGCTTGATTTTATCGTAGTCCTGATATTTCTGGTAAGGGGTGACGGAAGAGCATACGATCGACTGCAGCGCCTCGTTAAACTCCCCCGACTGGTTCATCCACGACATATAACCGACCGTAAAATAGGGATAAATGCTCAGCTTGCGCTTGGCCGGCGAGAGGTTTTTCACTCGGATGCGCCACAGCTCCAGCGGTTCTTCTTTCGGAAGGGTCAGGCTCATTTCAAGAGCGATGCCTGCAAATTCCACTTTCCAAACGATGCGGCTTTTGCCCACCGCAAAGGTGTATTGGTCGGCCGGCACGCGGACCGGCTCATAAGGCGCGGAGAAGATTTCCCCGGTCTCCTCGTCCTTCACGTACACGAAACGGCCGGGATGATGCGCGTAATAAGGCTGCTCCGGCTGCATGAACGTCTTCGCTTCCAGATTGGGCTCATGTGAATATTTCGCGGGCTCCGGCTGCATAAACTGGGCCACCGTGTAGCCGCGGCAATTCACATGAATCATCATGCTCTCATTCCACAAAAATCCCGATGCCTTCGGAAGCAATGTGGGACTGGCCAACTCGTAATACTCCTGATCCTCGGTCGCTTTTAACATCCTGGATTCTCTCCCCATTCAAACGCCTATGATTTTCCAAAAATAACTGCAGGTTTATTATACAACATAGGCTTGCAAAAATGGGCTTTAACTGAATTTGATGGAAATTTCCCGGTAAAATTCATCCCCCGTTTCCTTGGGCATTCTGATCTCAAAAACGCCGTCCTTATATACGCCCTTGCTGTCTTCCACCCTGACGCGCCTTGGCAGCGGATTCCGCTCCTCCTCGCCGTCCGGCAGCCGAACCTTCACTTCGCCCGCGCCGACCCAAACCGCGATATCCTGCGGGTCCACGTTCGCCGGCGCCCGAAAACGGGTAATCACCGATTGGTGGGTTTCGAAATTTTCAAACTGGACTTTTCCCGCCGCCCATCCCGATACCGAAGCCTGCGGAGTCATGCCTGCGAACGAATTCATCGAGTCCGGCAGCGTCTTTTTTAAAATGTCGCTGACATACTGGGATATGGACTGCGGATCGGGGGGCGCCATGTTGGAGCCGTTCAGGGCATTTTGGCCGGATAGGGATTTTTGAATGAGATCGTTGATAAAGCTCGCAAAGCTCTGTTGATTTAGAAACGGGAATTTGTCATCAAAAAAAGGCTTGTGCACGCCGCTCATCTCCTTTCCGTTAAATTAATCCTTGCTTTCGGAACGTGGTCTGGCATCCGCACTTCGCGCAAAAGGCCGCGTCCAAATCGTTCACATAGGAGCAGCCTTTATCGATCCGCCCCCCCTCGTCCGAGCAGCGGTTGATCAAAGGCGCGCCGCATATTTTGCAATATTTGTCCTTGCCGTTAGCTTCATAGAAACAGCGCACGCACGTTCGAGTTTCTTCTTCCTTGGCCATATGAACCTCCGTTACATGTTCTTGATGGGGGAGTCGACAATATCGCCGTCAAATACATACGATTTGCCGTCCCGCGTGATGTTGATTCCTTTGGATCCGCCTACTCCGGCATTGCGTTTGCTGTGCGAGCTCCAACCGGTCTGCTCGACTTCCCCCACCGCCACGGCGGCATTCGCCGCCATTCCGTTGACGTTAATATCCGCCAAGGAGATGCCCGTCCCGGCATGAACCCCTTCAGCCGGGCAGCCCCCATGATGAATCAAATACTGATCGGCATCGTCGATCAGCGTATCGATCACGTCATTGTCGATGACGATGCCCACGCAGTGGGAAAGCTCCACACCGGACAAGCTGCCGAATCCGGCATTCGACTTGCTATGGGAGCTCCAGCCATCCGCATGAATCACCGTGCCTATAAATACGCCGGAATTGGATTCTATGGAGTTCACCGACAATTTATCCAGTGAAATCACGGTTCCCAGCGGTGTTATTTTCAGAGAAATCCCTCCGTTCCTTCAGCTTAAATTGCATGTTCAAAAAGGCCGGTTCTTTCAGCGCCGAAGCTAGCTGATGCTTCCGATATGCGTTTTTTCAAAACGCTTTAGGCCGGATGAAGCCAGGTTCCGAGGAGCCAACTTTTTGAACAACCACTCATAGGGTTTGATTTTGGCCGGTGGGTCCCACGATATCATTGTCGACAATCGGCGCATCCACGACTTCGGGATCCACGATCGTGCTGACGAACAGAATCGTGTTGTTTATGCCGAACTGAATCCCCTGTCCGATATTCAGCTTGGCGTGAGCCGACCATGTATTCTGCAGGACTTCCCCGATGGATATGGTGCTGTTGGTTTTCTGCCCCGCTACGTTGATCGCGTTGAAGACAATGGAAACGGCCACTCTAAATCACTCCTTTATTCATCCTATGCAGCCATGAACTGTCCCGATTCCCGGGATGAGCCATGGGCCTTCGTCCCAACGCCGGGCCAACTTAAGCGGGGGCCCCAACTCATAAAGTCGCCCCGGGAATAATAAGCTTTAAATAAGCGTCATCACCTGAAAGTCTTTGCCAAAAAAAGGGGGATTGGCCATGGAGGTTGACCCTTCGAAGCGAATGCTCCGCAAATTGCGTTCGCATATGCACGAGACGGTTGGAGAGAATTTCTGGGAGGATATGTCCGGCTTGATCCCGCCGCTGTTCCCCCGGATGGATATGTATCGTCAAGACGGTCGATTTGTCGCCGTCATCGAGCTTCCCGGCGCCGCTTCACCCGACAAGATCAAAATATCGACGAACGGAAAAACCTTGAAAATCACCGGGGTCATTCCGTACGATTACCCCGTTCATGAAGACCGGTTATTGCGATCGGAACGTTCCCTCGGCAGCTTCAACCGGACGGTCTCCCTGCCGGTCGAGGTCGAGCCGGACAGTGCGGAGGCCGTGTTCGAAAGCGGTCTGCTGACCGCCACATTTCGCTGCAAGCCGGACATTCCCGAACAGGACGTTCCGATTTTGCCCAAGAAGGAGGAACAAACGTAAATGGGCTTCCTCTTCCGACGCAAGGCCGCCGGCAAGCCGCCTCCCCCGCAGGACCTGCTGGCGCGCCTGGAGAAGATGGAGGCCCGATTGAAGGAACTGCCCCAGGCCAAAACCGAGTACCATATCCGGATCGACCAGGTCCATATCCATCATCCGGCGCTGGATCAGCTTACGTTTAAATTGGATAGCCTGGATATCGACGAACTCAGCGGTTCCCTGAATCTCGGGAACAACTTTGGGACCGGGGGGCATCAGCCCAAGAAGCCGGACGCGAAGCAGCCCGGCGAGTTCCCGAGTCAGGGCGGGCCGCAGGAAACGGATGAGAAGGGGGCCATCCCGCCGCAAAGTCCCGGTTCCGGGTTCAAGCAGACGCCCAAAGGGTTTTCATTCAGGAAATAAGGAGGTCTATAATGAAGCTGCATATTGTCGGAGAGATTCAAGTGGACCGGATTCAACGTACTTCGGGCGTTTTTGCCGGAGACAACCGGCAGTCGGGATGGAGTTCAGCGGCGGTGGACAATCAGGCCGCGGCCGCCGCGCAAGGCCAGGGGAACCGGATTCAGGGGCTTCGCTCGGTGCTGGTCGGCCAGCATGTTCCCGGGAAGAAGGTGTGAGCATGGAGCTGGTGCTTGCGCCCAATTTCGTCATTGGCCACATTCGGGTGGGGACCGTCGAAGGCTCCTCCTGCATCAATATCGGCAACAACCTGCCGAGCGGATTTACAAGCCACAAGAAACAAAACCAGGGACTTTCCGTCTCCGGAGATCATAATGAATTAAAGGACATCGAATCGCTGCTGGACAACGCAGGCAGCGCCGAACTGCTGGGAAGCGTGTTCGGCGAGGACACGGCGGCGCGGATCTACCCGAAGCATCGCCGTAATGCCGTCTGACCGGACGCTCGCGAAAAAACGCATCCAAGAGCAAAAAGAAAAAGAGCCGCATTTCGTTATGTCGAAATCGGCTCTTTGCTCCTTATGGATCGGCATTAGATCCAAGTGCGGAGAACGATTACCAGGAGGATAAACAGCACGAGAATCACACCCGTAGAAGTCCACAATCCGAAGCCTGCACAGGATCCGCCGAATGCAGCATTAGGGTAACCCATGTTTTTTTCACCTCCTTTTCAGAAATACATCTCAGCCTCAAATCCAGAAGAACGGCCACAGGAACAACAGCGCCAGGAGCGCCCAGGGAAGCCAAAAACCGCCGAAGCCGCCAAAGCCGCCAAAGGGGCCGAACCCGAAAGCCTTCGTTTTTGCCTTGGATTTTAAATTGGAAACTTGTTTTCTGACTTTTGGGGACTGCTTGGAAAGAACCGAAGCGCCTCCGGGTACAACCCCGTCAAATTGAATGCCTTCCGGGCCAACGGCGCTTATCGTTCCAACATAACAGTTTCCGTCACGAAGGACCGCACAGACCGGTCTTCCAATATAGGGTCTGCAACCAGCTTCGGTAATAGGGTAGATCTGCTGCATGCATCTCTGCCTCCCTTCTCGGTGCTTTCGGTTCATCCTATGCTTTGCCTACGCGGGTGGATTGGGTCATTCGTCCATATACAGCCAACTAATCAGCGTCCGCCTATCATTTTTGATTGCCTGGGGCATATGCTACCCTAGAAAGGGCTGATGGAATGAACTATCATGAGATGATCGCGGCGATGGGTGAAGGAGCGGCTCATCCGGGAGGATATAAAGGGACACTCGCTTTTCTTGACGGGGTCGACATTCCCCCGGGGCTGCGCGTATTGGAGGTTGGGTGCGGCACCGGCAGAACGGCCTGTTTGCTGGCCCAAAAAGGGGCTAAAGTTACGGCTATGGACCGGAGCTCCACCATGGTGGGGAAGGCCAAAAAACGGGCCGAGATGCAGGGGATTGACATTGATGTGGTTCAAGGGGATGTTTGCTCCATTCCGTTTGAAGCGGACACCTTCGATGTCGTGTTTGCGGAGTCGGTTACGATTTTTACGGATCCTGCGGCAGCATTTCGGGAGTATTGCCGCGTGCTTCGAACCGGGGGACGGTTATGGGACCGGGAGCTCTATGAAGCGGCGCCTCACCCGGAGCTGTATCCGGAAATGTTCAAGCTGTACGGCAATTCCCAGCTTCCGGAGCTGGACGCATGGATCGGGCTGATGCGTTCGGCCGGATTCCGCAACGTTCGGCCGTGGAAACCCGATGCGGCTTCCCTGATTCCTGCGGATTCGGACGGGGAATTCCTTTACGACCCGTACCAGCTTTTTGATTTGGAAACGCTGCAGGACCCGGACACGCTAGGTTTCTTTGCACAAAATCACGCTTTTTTGCTGGAATTTCACGAGCATCTTTCGTTTTGCGTTTTTATGGGGGAAAAATGACTTCAGTTTGCGCGAAAAAGGGACCGGAGCCCAACCGATCCCTTTTTTCGTCCGAATTTCATTATGTCCCGCAGAAAGTCCGGTACGGGCAGGCCGTGGGGGCGGGCGGCGCGGCGTATTCGGCCTGCTCCGGAGCGTGCGCGAACGGGTTGGCGAGCGCCCCCAGGAACCGTTCCATCACGCTGTAGTCTCCGCGTTCCGCCGCGGCCTCCAGCGCTTCCTCCACCCGGTGGTTGCGGGGAATGAGCGCGGGGTTGCTGCGACGCATCAGCTCATGGGAGGCCTCCCTGGTCTCCTGCTGCCTGCCGAGCCTTTCCTGCCACCGCTCCCGCCACCGCGCAAATTCCGGCGCGCCGAACAAAGCGGAATCGTCCGGCCGGTCAAAGGTAAGCGCCAGAAAAGCATTGGTGTAGTCCGCCCGGTGCTCATGCATCAGTCCGAGCAAATCCTTGATCATGACTTCGTCCTGCGCTTCTTCGCCGAACAGCCCCAGCTTGGCGCGCATTCCCGCAAGCCAGCGGGATTGGAACAGGCCGGTATACCGAGACAGCTCCCCCTCCGCCAGCTTCACAGCCTCGTCCTCGTTGTCGCTCAGAAGCGGCAGCAGGCTTTCCGCCAACCTCGTCAAATTCCAGAGCCCGATGTAAGGCTGGTTGCCGTAAGCGTACCGGCCGCCCGTATCGATGGAGCTGAACACCGTCGCCGGGTCGTACACATCCATGAACGCGCAGGGGCCGTAATCGATCGTTTCCCCGCTGACAGCCATGTTATCGGTATTCATGACGCCGTGAATAAAGCCGATCAGCTGCCAGCGGGCGATCAGGGACGCCTGGGCTCCGATTACCGCTTGAAGCAGCGCCAAATAGGGGTTCTTCGCCTCGAGCGCTTGGGGATAATGGCGTTTTATCGCATAGTCCGCCAAAGCGCGCAGCTCCTCCTCGTTGCCGAAGTTTGCGGCGTATTGGAACGTGCCGACCCGAATATGGCTGGCGGCGATCCGGGTCATCACCGCTCCCGGCAGCTCCGTTTCGCGGTACACGGGCTCCCCGGTCGTCACCACCGCCAGGCAGCGGGTGGTCGGAATCCCCAGGGCGTGCATCGCTTCGCTGATAATGTATTCGCGCAGCATCGGGCCCAGCGCGGCCCGGCCATCCCCGCCCCGGGAATAAGGCGTTCGGCCGGAGCCTTTCAGCTGGACGTCCCAGCGCCCCCCGGAAGGCGCGATCTGCTCGCCGACCAGCAAAGCCCGGCCGTCCCCAAGCATCGTGAAGTGACCGAATTGATGTCCGGCATACGCCTGCGCCAGGGGGAAGGTCCCTTCGGGCACCCGGTTTCCGGCAAACACCGCCACGTTTTCCTCGCTTTGCAGCGCCGCAGCGTTTAGCCCCAATTCCCCGGCCAGCGGCTCGTTTAAAACGGCCAGCTTCGGCGAACGGACAGGATTCAGGCCAACCCGCGAATAAAAGACGTCCGGCAATTCGGCATAGCTGTTATCAAGGTTCCATCCTGTGGTAGGAACGGTTATTTTCGTCATCATAAGTATCTCCCTGCTCTAAACGATGGTTTGATCTATTATACACAATTTTGGGCGCACGCCATTCATCCGTCCCCAGGGGCATTCGGACCGTTGTCCCCCGCGATGTGGATATGCCGTTACCGTTATATGCCTCGTACATATTGTAAGAGTGAGATATGGACTTGATGAATGAAATTACGGATAAGGGGAGTGATGAAATGGGAACCGGCCATAAAAAATCGATCTACCCGCAGGGAATTTCCATTATCACCTGCACGAACCGACGAAGCTCTATCAAAAACCTGTTCAACAACTTTGCCAGGCAGCTCCATCCCAAAAAAGAGCTGATCATCGTCGTAAATAACGATAAAATTCCGCTTGAACCTTATTTAAACATGGCAAGGCGATATCGAAACGTTTACGTCTACCGCTTGCCGGGGCGTTTCTCGCTCGGCGCTTGTTTAAACCATGCCGTCAAGAAAGCGAAGTACCGCTACATTGCCAAGTTCGACGATGACGACTACTATGCTCCTTATTATTTGACCGCCAGTTTGCGGGTCTTTCGAAGAACCGGCGCCGACGTCATCGGAAAGCGGGCGCATTATATGTATTTACGCGGATCGAAGACGCTGATCCTTCGTTTTCCGCAGGATGAAAACCGGCCCGTCACCGAAATTCCCGGCGCTACCCTTGTTTTTAAGCGGCAGGTATTAAGCCGGGTTCAGTTCCCCAATCAAAGCGTGGGGGAAGACGATCTTTTTTGCCTGCGCTGCAAAAGGAAAGGATACAAAGTTTATTCCGGAGAAAAAACGAATTTTGTTGCGATCCGCCGTAAAAATTCCTCCAACCATACGTGGATTATCAGCGATAAAGAGCTGCTCGCCCATCATAAAAAGATCCCGAACGTGAAAAATTACAAAAAATTTGTACAAAGTAAACCGAAGGGGGAGCGATAATGGCACATCTTCCTTCTTCATCCTGGACCAATAGTCGAAAAATAAGGACAAAAAACGGCGTTATTTATAGGATATTTGTCCATTTAGAAAAAATAGAGGAACTTTATGTCGCTATTTTCCTTAATCGCTTGGAAATTCCCGCGTTTGGGACCATTCCTAGTCAAATAAGGACAAAAAATGCCGCTAATGGTGATGAACCTGCCTGGCTCCGGATAATAAGCATATTCTAGCTCTAAAAGTTCCGCTATTTTGTCTTTCAAAACCCGAAAAGCACAAGGAGCCTTTCCTTGAAACATCGTTCAAGAGGGCTCCCTGTGTTTTGGATATGACTCTTACATATTATGCAACTCTTTAATCTCTCCGCCTTTCAGTTCCACAAATACTTGGGCAGCGGCAGTATTCTGGCCAAACCAATCGGCGGAAACCTCGGCATCATATAAAGTCCAGTTTTCGGTATTCATTTCCTCGGTATTTAGATATGTTGATTTTTTCAGTTCAATTTCTTGTTCATTGGTTTTCATCCACACTCGAACAACCTGAAGGTTCTTACTGTAAAGGTGCACGGCAATATTCATCAAACCGGAATGGTCCGTATCATAAGCTAGTACATAAGTGTCATACAATTTCAAGTATTCATCATGGTAACCGCTAAAAAGGCTCATCACATTTCGGAATGGATACGTATCCTCAGTCCACTCCGTATCCGCCTCATCCCCGCTCTTGATCGCAACGGGATACAGGCGCTCTGAATCCATGTCCTGCAACGGCTGACATGAGCTGCTCAGCTCTTTCGACGCGGCCGGGCCGCCTCCTCCATCTTCCGGTTCAGGGGCTAATTTCGTAAGAAAGGATTCCCGGTTGGAATAATAGTTGCCTTCATCCAAGATGGTTAAATCTACGGGATCGTCAATGTATCCCGAATCTTTGTAAAAAAGCCTTCTGCTTTCATCCGAAAAAACAGGGATAATGGCAGCCAGATCCAAGGTGTCCGAAGTCCAAACCGGATTCGTTCTAAAAGCCACCGTTCCCTTAAACCCTGCGGAATTTAACCGCTCATTGGTCCAGTAACGATACATTGTAAACTCGTACGGAGCAACCACGGTATTTCCCCAAGTATCCAGATTGCTTCCCTCTAGGGAGATGTAGGGAAAATACGGGACAGGGTCGTTAGCGACTTCTGCATCCAGCGCTCTAAAACATGCCGTGGCCACACTAGCAAGACCTCCATTATTCTCCAAGCAGCCCGATAGCAGGATAAACACGACGACTGCTAAAGGTATAATCAACTTTTTCACAATAACACCTTCGAGGTTCAGACTTATTCTCCCTCATCATACCCTACCAAAAACTGCAACAAATCCACGCCGGCTTGATTCGGAGCAATACCTTTCAAAACGGTTGCAAGTCTATCGTACGAGCTTACCAATCTCTCTGAAACCTCTTCCAAACTCGTTTGATCTTCGTCGTTCATGGCCTGGGCGGAAGTTTGATTGTAGTGCTCCCGATATTCGGACAGTTGTTGCAGTAATTCGCTATATTTTTCTTTATTAGCCCTCTGGCCTTCATTTGACTGCAGTTGTACCAGGTGCCCATAAATAGCCGCATCAATCATGCTTCCTTGTCTTGTTGACATATGCGACCACATCGTTCCTCCGCCATTCAAATAATATTGATATTCATACCAATCCGAATTAAGATCTGAGATGTTTGCTCTCAATTTGTTCACCAAGTTATTCAGGGTGCCATCATCTGCTACCATTTCATTTACTTTTGTTGTAAAGCACTTTCCAAACTCCGAATAGGCTTCATCCATACCCGCTTCGGATTGATCTTCCCATTTTTCCAGAGAGAACTTTTCAAATATTTGTGAAACTTGCCCCACTTGAGTCAATTCGGCCATGTTTTCATTGTTGCATGAGTAAGAAGCAATATTATTAGAACCATTCGATTCATCTTCCTGATTATCCGGTTTAAAAGTAGCCAACATTCCTTTAACTTCTTTCTGCATGGACTGGTAAACTTGAGCATCTTCTTTATTACTTGGTTCCTGAGATAAAATCTTGGCAACGACGACCCAGTCATCACCTTTTGAAACGATCTGATAGCTGTCTCGTTGATTTGGTTTGAGATCATTCCATTCCGTTAAATTTAATGATTCGATTTGAATTAATGGAAACGATCCCCGCTCATTTAAAAATGAAATCACTTGCTTATTTACTAAATCCTCAAGGGATATTCTCCCTACCCATGTTTCGGGGATTGTAAATAAACCATAAAGCGTATGGATCTCTCTCGGACTAAGCAATGTAGGCTCAACATCATAGTACCCCCAGGAGCTAACTTTCATTTTTGAGGAGTTATCATATACGTTATCCGCAATAAAAACAACACTTACTCCTTGTAAAGGATAAATGATGCTAAACTGTTTCCGATCTTCATTTTCTGTAGATGGCTCGGCCAAGATCATGGTTTCACCGGCTCGTTTCATAATATCCGAAAATGACATATTACTTCTAGCTTCAGTGTAATGAATAGGACTGGCGCCGTTAATATCAACATGGCTTACCGGCACCCCATCATCACCTGTCAAATGAAATATCATACCGGCCTTTTCAAGCTTGAGTGAAGTTAGGCCTGTATCCGAATCCGTTTCTTCTATAGGAAGTTCCTCATAATCTTGTGCTAACTTTTCAATCAGCATGTCTTTGTCCATATCAAAATATGCTATGAATTTCTTTAAAAAAACCGGATTGTTAAGATCATAAGAGGAATCGGTACCGAACGTTTCCGTGTCAGTAGGAATGTTGGTATTGCTACCTGCCTTTTCCCCTCCGGATTGAGAAGTCTTTGGCTCACAAGCCGTCAGGGTAAATAAACACAGGGTAATCAGTACTAATATCATTGATTTAAATTTCATTTGATGCTCCCCACCTTTTTACCGTTTTGACTATAAACAATCCCATCATCGCCTATAATTCTACGGACGGCTATAGGCTTTTGGGTCGTCAGCCAATATCCTTTAAGTTCAGAGACCTTCACATTTCCACCCTTTTTGTTTGTTCCGCTCTCGTGAATAAATTTCCCGTCTCCCAGATAGAACCCTACATGACCAACCTGGGACGAATTGGGCGAATTAAATAAAACCAGGTCACCCTGTTTCAAATCAGAGACATCGAATGCTCCCGCACCCTCTTTTCCTTTCGTCCATACTTCTAATCCGGATTTAATTTGAGTGCCGGTATTGGCCCCAATGTCGATATTCGATCCAACTTTCAGGTCGCGCAGAACCGTCCGGTAAATAGCCGAAGTAAAGTCCGAGCAATCCATTGCTTTTGGCGGTGACTTTGGATCCATATATTTGGGTCTGTTTCCGTCCATATAGTATGGAACCTTTCCCTCGAACTGTTTGGCTAATTCCAGTACCTGCTCCCTTGCAGCTTCAATCCCTTTAACGGCAGCTTGAAGTGATTTACTTGTTTCCGAAGGCAGAGGCTGACTGGATGGAGCACCCGTTTGGCTTGGTACTTCCAAAATGGACAATAACATGATTGCTACACCAGGATTTTTATCGACTACAGGACCGTAGGTAAAAACTCTATCTTTATAATACTTCCCTTCTAACGGTATATTTGTACCGCTAAACACATATACACTATTTACCTTGTGATTGATATATCCTAGGCCATTGTAATACTCCGCAAAAGTCATCATTTTAGCAATATCCTTAGAAGAACCGTCAATCCCGACAGTATCTCGGACGTATTTTTTTAAATTCAGAGCATGAATTGCCGCATCCTCCCATTCCGTAAAAAATATTCCCTTTGGAACGTTTACTGTTTTTTTCCCGAGCGGATCTCCATTATGTAGATACTTACTAAAGTCACCGGAGCCCTCCCGCCAGTGGATGGCCGCTATTAATTCAGGGGGCACGCCGGTTTTTTGGGAAACAGACACATATCTCTGTTTGTATTTTGAATAATGCTGCTGAAATTTCTTCAAGGAATTCATAACATCCTTATTTGAAAGATCCTTTGTTATATAAGGCAATAGCCACTTATTACGCTCGTATAACGCCTGAACTTTTTCTTTTTTATTCTTTATTTTTTTAATATTTAGGTTCATTTTACTTAGTGCGGTCAGATCCAATTTTTCTAAAACTTCTGTCTCTCTGGATTCATCCTTTAAGGCCTTCCCCGCAACCCCCGTCCACAGTATCTTATAATCGGCATCATCCACCATTTCCGAAGACATGGAATGCTTTTCCTTCAATGTTAATCTGAGTTTCTCCGCGTACGCATGCGCGCCGTTCATTTCGTTTTGCATGTTTTTCGCTTTATATTCATGCCAAGCTGCTTGGGCCCGGCCGATTTCGGTGAGCAGTTTATGTATTTCGTTCAGCTGAGCCTTGGCCCAGGCACCTTCGGGCCCCTCCTTCATGGCCAAGCCTAACAAATATGTATACTGGTTATCCTGCGGAATCAGAACCGGTACAAACTTATCGTCTTTCGTGATCCGAAACGAAGGATCGTAAGAGCAAGCCGAGATAGGCGATTCTTTATAAAGTCCGCTTAAGTTTACGTTTTCCTCGTAAAAGCCTTCACTAATTCCCAGGTCCTTCAACACTTTTCTAAGCCTTTCCGCCTCTTTATGCGCCCCATCCATCAATGGCTTGTTATTAAATGCTTTATAAACGGAATAGGCTACTTGCGCCCGGGCAATGTCGTATCTGGCTTTAAAAATCTTGTCCAGTTGCTGCTTGGCTTCTTCCTGCCCCTCTTCCGTACCGTTGAGGGTTTGTGCGTGCAGCTTTTGCACCACCGGGTCTTCGAACAAGGGATCCTTCAAGTAGGCTGATGAGCCTTCACCGGCGATAACTCCATCCTTCGAGTAGTAAGAAGAAGGCGGGATAAATTTCTGTTGTGTAGCTCTGTTGGCTGCTTCCTCACTATCCAGGTAGGCCTGTGCCGCTTGTTTTAGTCCGCCAGCTTTTTCGTAAAGTTCATCGGTTACTAATTTCGCCAATTTCGTAATATTCCGCAGTCTATTGTTCACTTCATCCAGTGCTCGTTGAACAGACCGTTCATCGTATTCGCTTCGTACATCTTGCACTAACCTGGATAAATCTTGATAAACCCTGCGCTCGCTGTTCTCTACTTGATTGCCTAGTGTTTTCAGCTTCGCGGAGAGCTCTTCTAATTTCCCGGTATCCACCTTCATGCTCATCGTTTGCTTTCCTTCCCGAAAACTAGGTTTTATTTCACAATAAAAAGGTAATATTTACCTCTATGGCTCTTGATATTATACTCACAATGCATATCCCAAACAATGGAAGTCTCAAGAAATAATCCCTTTGGAGTAGCAACTTAAAGTTTATAGCGGGACATTTGTCTCATAGCAGCAGATAACTTTTTTGAATGAGGTACATGGATTAACATAAGAAAAACGTCTATCGACGTACTCCCTAAGAAGCCAGACCGCGCTAAATAGTAGCAAAATGTACAGTTACTTATCCGGAGATCCTGCCACAGTGCTTGATTAAGTGTAAAACCTGCAATTACTCCACAATCTTTCGAAAAAAAGGCAAAAAGACGAGGATATAGTTGTACGAAATGCAATTAAACGAATGATTAGACAAATGGATATAAAGTTAGTTGTATGATTTGCAATTAATGGTCAGAGTAGGGCCGGTCAAGCACACTTTTACCCGCCATCCGACCAGGGGAAATAAATAATCAGCGGTTAAGACGATTTTGGTACTGCGAAAGTTGAGTTATAAATTAAAAACTAAAAAACAAAAGCCCTCTTGAGGCAGAGGGCTTTTGAGGTAACCAAAGTAGCTGTGCTAAAATAAACTTTATTCATCGGCGCCGATATTCACGGCGCTGCCTTTCACGCGGGGCTCCCCGTCAATATCCTCGGTTCCGATGATGGCGGTGTCCGTGTTCCCGGCATCGATCGCCGGAGACGATGACTGCAGATGGAAGTCGCCGTTCGCGGCGTTCACGAATTTGGGATCGGCAAACAGCGAATGCGCATCATTGCCGGTTCCCTTTTGATACGAGGAGAATCCCGTATATTCTTTATTTTTCCAGGTCCAAGTCGCTTCCGAGCTGCCGCCCGGAGCAAAATACAAATTGTAATCCACAACGTTGCCGGTGTTTTTGGTGTATTCATTGTAGATCAAAACATCCGTGGAGTTGGCCACGAAAATATTGTTTTTGATTACGTTGTTTTGCGTATCGTACTGCACAAGAAGCTGGCCGTTATAACCGTTTAAAGTGTCATTTTTGTACACTGTGTTGTTGACGATCTTGCAGTTTACGGTAGAGCCGCGCTCTTCGTCGTAACCGCCCATGGCGATGCCGGTCAGCCGGTTGTTATAGATCACGTTGCTGCGCACCGTAATATTGCTGGTGGATTTGCCGGCATGTTCGGAGGCGATTTCGAGGCCGATGTCGTTGCTGTAGCTGTAGTTCTGCTCGATAATGCTGTCCTTGCCGCCATCCACATAAATGCCGCCGGCCGAGTTGTCGTCTTTCCCGTAGGACGGGTTATTTTTAACGGAATTGTTGTACACCCGGTTGCCTTTCACGAGCCCGTTCCGCGCCTGATCGTAAGCGGTCTTCGGGGCGGTTCCCTCAAAGCCGATCAGATCGATCCCGATGTTGTCATTGTCGTGAACGAGGTTGCCGGTCACCGCAAAGCCGTCTACGTTGCCGTTTAAAACGAGCGCTTCGCTGGAGCCCAGCACGAGATTGTACAGCTCATTGCCGCTGATCGTCAGGTCGTGTATCGAATCGGGAGCTTTCGTGCCATAAACCGCGATGCCGTGGGCGTCCCGGCCCAGCCGGCCGCTGCCGCTCGGGGTAGCCGTGTTTTTGATGTCATGGACTTTGTTGTTGGACAGATTAATGAAGCCGCCTGCGCCATGGACATAAATACCTATAGGTACCGCGTTCTTGGATGCCGTGGTAAACCCGCGGACTTCAAACCCCTGAACAGTAACGTAATTGACATCCTCCAGCTCGATCAGCCCTTCGCTGCCGTTGACCGAAAGTCCGGTGCCGTCAATGACGGGGGTCTCGTTGCCATAGTTGGTGAACACAATGGGACCCTGAGAAGCGGAGCCGGAGCGGGTAATCTTCAGTTTTTGATTGTACACGCCGCCCCGGACGTAAACCGTGCTGCCCGCGGGGGCCACATCGGCCGCATGCTGCAGCGTCTTCCACGGTGCGTTGCTTGTTCCCGCGTTGGAGTCGCTGCCGCTCGTCGCCACATAGAATTCCGTGCCGGCCGCGGAGGCGGAAGGGGACTGCGCATTTCCGGCCGCCAAACCAAGTCCTAAAGCCAACCCCAGACTCAAACTCGCCAGTAAAATTTTCCGGAATTTCATTATGATTCCTCATCCCCCTTTGTTTGGTATAGTCATTATACCATAAATTCACTACGCCTGTCCTGCTTGCAAACGGAGGACGGCCTCCACCGTGGGCAGGCTCCCGGTGCCGCCAAGGCCTAGCGTCGACAGCGCCCCGCAGGCATTGGCGAATCGCAGCAGCTCCTCACCGCGGCGGCCGAGCAGATATCCGTAAATGATTCCCGCGTTGAAGCAATCGCCCGCACCCGTTGTATCCACCGGGGTCACCGCGTACGGCCCGGCCGAGATCACGCTTCCGTCAGGCCGGCGCAGCGACGCGCCTCTGGAGCCCTGCTTGACCGCCACCATCCCCGCCACCGGAGGAAGCTCGGACTCAAGCACACTGGCGACCCGGTCGGCCGGGAAAATATGCAACAGTTCATCCTCGCTCGGAATGAACAGATCCGTTTCCGCCAGCAGCGCGCCGATGCCGTCGCGATCCCACCGGTTAGCCACATCCCAGCCCGTATCAAAGGACGTGCTGGTCCCGTCCGCGCGCAGCCGTGCAAAAAGCTCCAGCCAATGCGCTCTCATGCCGTCCTGCAAATAATAGGAGCCGAAATGCAGATGACGGGCCTGCCGCAGCAGCGTGTCCGGGATATGCTCCGGGGTCAGCAGCGGGATGCTGCCGGCGTAGGTTAGCAGCCCGCGGTCGGCGGGCGTAGAGAAGGAAAGCGTCACGCCCGTCTTCACGCCCGGCAGCCGGGTTACATGCTCGGTGTTAACGCCCATCCGCCGCAGTTCGCCCGTGCAGAAGGCGCCGAAGTCGTCGTCCCCCACCACGCTGACGAACCTCACGTCCGCCCCCAGGCTGGCCAGCGCGCAGGCCGTGATCGCCGAGGAGGAACCAAGCACGACCTCGAACCCGTCGACCATCTTCTCCCGGTTCCATTCCGGCATGACATCCCCGCCGGACACAATGATGTCCACGTTCAGCTCGCCGGCGACAACAACAACGGGCTTTGTCTCCTGAGCCCCTTGGGAGCGCATCATTTCAATACCGGAACAAAGCCTTGTTCCGCCTCATACAGCTCTTCGAACATGCGGCCGATTTCGTCCAGGGAGCAAACGGCCGCGGTCAGCGGGTCCACCATCAGCGCGTGGCGGGCCATGTCCTTGTCGCTCCGGAGCACGGCTTCCACCGCCAGGTCAAAAAAGGCCATGTTCGAGCGGCACAATGCGGCCAGATGCTCCGGCAGTCTCCCGAAACGCGTAGGCTGCACGCCCCTGCGGTCGACCAGGCAGGCCACCTCGACCACGCCGTCCGCCGGCAGATTTTCGATCAGCCCCCGGTTCGGAACGTTGCCGTAAATGACCTTCGGCTCGTTATTCAATACGGCTTCGATAATCACCGCCGCGTATTCATTGCTCGACCGCATTTCGAGCGGCAGCGTGCCTTCGAGCTGCTGAACGATCTCTTCATCGTTCTCTTTGCGCCAGATCGGCCAATTATCGGCATAGAAACCCGTGGCCCCGTTATAGCCGGCATTGCAGTGCAAATCGATAAGCGACTGGCGCTTTCGATAGTAAGGTATATACTCCGAGAAATGGCCGCTCGATTCCGAGACGAAAGCGCCCAAATATTTCATCGCGTCAAAGCGGACCGGATCCTGCCGCAGCAGCTCGGGGTCCTTGATTTTTTCCAGCAGCACGGGATACAGGTCTTTCCCGGCATGGGTCAGCTCCACGAACCAGGACATGTGGTTGATCCCCCCGGCTCTCCAATGCATTTCTTCGTAAGGAACCCCGGCATATTCCGCCAGCTGTGCGGACGTGTTCTGGATGGAGTGGCAGAGGCCGACCACCGGCAAATCCGTGATGCGGGAAGTCAGCAGCGTAACTGCGGACATCGGATTGGTATAGTTCAAAATTATGCCGTCCGGACACAGCTCTTCGACGTCCCGGACAATCTCGATCCAACTGGGAAGCGTGCGCAGCGTTTTAAACAGCCCCCCTGGTCCCAACGTATCGCCAATGCATTGATTAACCCCGTATTTCAGCGGAATTTCATATTCGTAGCGAACCGTCTCCAGCCCGCCGACCTCAATCTGGTTGATCACAAATTGCGAGCCGCCGATGACCTCCCTGCGGTCCGTAGAGGCGATCACCTCCCACCGTTTCCCCGTCATTTCCACGATTTTGAGCACCAGCCTGCGCGCCAGCTCCAGCCGCCGCTCGTCGATATCGACCAGGGCGATCGTGCCGCCCTCCAAACCTTGGATCAACAGGATATCCATGGCGATGTCCCGGGTAAACGCGCTGCCTGCGCCGATAATTGAAATTTTCGTCATATCTCTTCTCCTCGCTCCTTATTTCATGCCTGTCATGGTCAGGCCTTTTATGAATTGCTTCTGGAAAATCAGGAACACAATAATAACCGGCAATGTAATCAGAACCGCCGCGGACATGACGACGTTGTAATTAACCATATGCGTTCCGTTAAAATAGACCAACGCGAGCGGAACGGTCATTTTGCTCTCATCATTCAAGACAATCAGCGGCCACAGGTAGTTGTTCCAGGAGTTCATGAACGTGAATATCCCCAGGGCCGACAGCATCGGCAGGATCAGCGGCGAAACGATGCGGAGCATCAGCCTGAACTCGCCGGCGCCGTCCATTCTGGCCGCTTCCAGCAGCTCCTGCGGAATCTCCTCTATGAATTGCTTGGCCAGAAACACCCCGTAGGAGCTGACCAGATTGGGCAGAACGATCGCCATCAGATGGTTGACGAGCCCCAGCTCTGCCGTAATGAGATAAGTCGGGATCATAATCACCTGGAACGGAATCATCATCGTCGCCAGGATCAAGATGAACAACAGTCTCTTTCCCTTAAATCGATGTTTGGCAAAAATATATCCGGCCAGGGAACTGGTGAACAAGGTCATGACCGTAATGATGACGGAGGTCGCCAAGCTGTTGAACAGCCAGGTGACAAACGGCGCGTCGCGGAACACCGTCCGGTATCCCTCCAGGCTGGGCTGCCGGGGAAACAACCCGCCGGTGCCCGAGACGATCTCCATATTGCTTTTCAGCGAAGACAGCACCATCCAGGCGTAAGGCAGCAGCATGATACAGGCTGCAATGGCCAAGACAGCGATAAGAACCCCGTCCCAATACTTGCGTTTATACGGCATAGGCTTCTTTTCCCCCTCTCAATGCTCCCACTGGGTGCGTCCCCATCTCAGCTGCAGCAAGGTCACGAGCAAAATGATCATAAGAAACACGGTCGCCATCGCCGAAGCGTACCCCATATTCGAATTGGCAAACGCCTGATCGTAAATGTGCAGCGCCAGCACCCGCGTCTCGTTGAACGGCTCCCCCTTCGTCATGATCTGGAACTGGGGGAAGGCCTGGAAATAGGAAACGACCGTGGTCACGGAGACGAACAGCAGCGTTCTGCGCAGCAGCGGCAGCGTGATGTGGAAAAAGATATGCCGCCTGCCCGCGCCCTCCAGAATCGCCGCTTCATAGTACATGTCGGGAATGGAATCCAGCCCGGCGATGAAAAGAACGATATTATAGCCGATATCGGCCCACAAGGTCATCATAATGACGGAATAAAGCGCATAATGCGGATCGCTGAGCCACTGGATCGGGGCCATATGCAGCTTGGCCAGCAGGATGTTGAACAAGCCGTTGTTGTAATTGAACATCGTGCTCCATACGATGGCCGTTCCCGCCAGCGGGGCGATCGTCGGAAGAAAAAACACGGTGCGGAACAAACTTTTGAGCCAGGGGATTCTGACCCGCTGAATGGCCGAGGCGATCAACAGCGTGATGACAATATTGATCAGCACGGTGATCGTTACGAATTTGAACGTGACCCATAGCGACTTCAGAAAAACGGCGTCCCGGGCCATGCGGATATAGTTGTCCGCCCCCACGAACAGCGCCTTGGAGCTAAGCGGGTCATACTTAAAAACGGACAAGCCCAGGCTCCAGGCGATAGGAAGAAACGCAAACACCCCAAACAGGAGCAGGACCGGCACCAATGAAATGAGGATGAACCTCCGCTTGGCTCTGTATCCCGCCGCTTTTCCCGCCGATTTTAGCTTACCCGTCTTGTCGGTCGGTACAACAACACTCATGCCCGAACACCCCTATTCACTTATGTTGATCCTGATTATCGTTGATGGCCTGTTCGATTTTCGCCAATCCGTCCTCCACGCTCAGGCTTCCGCCGGCCATCAGCTGAAAATGGTCGTTGACCTGCTTGAAGAAGTAATCGCGGTCCGCTACGGGGCCGATCCATTGGCCAAGCGACAAAATTTCCAGCGAGGTTTTCATATACGGATTGTTTTTCAGGAATTCGGGGTCTTCGGCGATTTCTTTTTTGGCCGGAACGGTGAAGGTGTCCGTATTCCACTCCTCAAGGTTGTCCTTCTCCGTGATGAAGCGGATAAACTCAAGCGCGGCCTCCGGCTGCTTGCTTTCCTTCGCCACCGCAAGGCCCCAGCCGGATTCGGCGGCAAAGGCGGGCGGGTTCTCCGTAAAGGACGGTACGGGCACATATTCAAAATCGCTGACCTTATAGTTGTTCAATCCGGCGGATATCGTCCAAGGGCCGCGATAGGTCATAGCCGAGTTCCCGCGGAAAAAATAATCGGAGGTATCCAGCTCCCCGCCAAACGTGGTCAAATCGGCGACCTTGTCGTCGGCCACGAGCGAGACCAAAGCGGACATCGCCTTTTGCGCCTCAGGAGTGTGGAAGTTCACATGCCCGTCCTTTCCCCAGAAACCGGCGCCCTGCTGCAGAATCAGCGACAGAAAAGTAAACGTGATATTGTCCGACGATACAAAGTCGAAACCCTTTACTTTAATGACATTGCCTTCGCGGACGGTCAGCTTTTTGGCGTAATCGACCAGTTCCGCCCAGGTGGAAGGCGGCTGGTCGAAGCCCTGTTCCTTCAGCATTTGCGGGTGGATCAGCATGCCGCCGTTTTCAATGTTGTATTCAAGCGGCAGACCATACAGCTTGCCATCGCGCAAATACCCGCCGAGGGGTGCGTCATAGTACGCTTTTTGTACAGTTTCGCTATCGGGGATTTCAACGAGCAGACCGTTCTTGGAATATCCGGGAACCCAAGTGCCGAACAGCTCGGCGATATCGGGCGGTGTGTTCGCAGAAAATGAAGCTTTCAGCTTTTGGTTGTACACGTCATAAGGAAAAGTCTGATATTCGATCGTCACATCGGGGTGCAAGGTTTGATACTTCGAGATCTGTTTTTTATATGCGTTTACAATTGCATCTTCCTGATGGCTCCAAAAGACCAGTTTCACCTTGCCTTCCGTGCCTGAGGATGTATCGCCGCCGGAAGCGGAGGGGCCTGCACAGCCCGCTGCGGCGAATACAACGCAAACCGCCGCAATGATCAGCATAAACTTCGAAAACCGCATTCGCATATCCCCCTTATCTCCTGCAAATTAGCCAGCATTTGAAGGGGAGGTTGCTTGAGAATTGGGGCGCCTTTAAGTGAGAGTTCAAAAAGTCGGCTTTTCAGCACCGAGAAGGTTGGATGAAGCTAGGGACGTCAGGAGCGGAGCGTACGTTTTGGGTACGTGAGCACCGGAAGGCCCGGCTGAATTCAAGATTCGACGTCGAGACCACTTCCTGACCTGCTGCTTCGTGATCAAAAGATGACTTTTTGAACAACCTCTTTAAATAGGAGCAGTGTGGTCTAAGGGTGTATATACGGCAATCTGCTGCTCCCGGCACGCTTGCTCAAACCATCCCTCCGGCTGCTTATTCGTGATTACCCCCGTCACCTGATTCAGGGGAGTAATGGTAAACAAAGCGCTCTTCTCCAGCTTGCTTTGATCGAATACAGCATACACTTCGCTGGAACGTTCCATCATCAGTTGGGCAATCCGGGCTTCAAGCTCGGAATGCATCGTAAAGCCATGATTCAGCGATACGCCGTCCACCCCGAGGAACATTTTGGTAATGTTGATTTTATCGATCACATTCTCCGCCAGCGGACCGCTGAGCTCGTAGCTTTTGGCCCGCATTACGCCGCCGATCACCACAACCTGAATGCCTTCGGCGTCGGCCAGGTCGAAAGCGATGTTCACCGCATTGGTGACAATCGTAATATTGCGGTGTTTTTTCAACGCTTTGGCAATAAAAAACGTCGTCGTTCCCCCGGTCAGGCAGATAATGTCTCCCTCCTGAACGAGGGCGGCCGCGGCTTCGGCAATCCGCTCCTTATCCTGCCGTTTGAAATCGCGTTTGGCGGCAAAAGGCAGCTCCGCCGCCGACGGCGTTAACGCCCCTTCGTAAATGGCTCCGCCGGTCGTACGGATGATTCCGCCCGCTTTCTCCAGCACGTCCAGATCGCGTCTTGCGGTCGCTTCCGAGCAGCCGACGGCTTCAATAATTTCCTGCAGCGATATTTTTCCGTGCGCCTTAATCAGTTCCAGCGTTTTCGCTCTGCGCAGCTCACCCTTTGAATATTGCATAGTTCTCTCCTTTAAATGCGAGTTCAAAAAGTCAGGTTTTCCTTCGGAAGCATCCGCTCCACCCGGCTGATTCAAGATTCGATGTCGAGTAAGCTCCTTGATTCTACTTCGTGATCAAAAGATGACTTTTTGAACATCCTCTTTGATATATCTGGGCCGTACAGCCCGTGTTAGCTCTATTGTGGAGGATGAAAGGATAGATTGCAATACGCCGAAATGAACCCGCATCCTGCTACAAAATCCGTTAGAAAAACGTGCTTCCGCACGCTTTTGCCGGCCCCTTCACAAAGCTATGATTTGTACCTGACTCTCGTACTCCCGGAAAAGACGGTAATCGATATCCCCCGCTTTGGCGGACATCGCATTCGCCGCGGCCGCCGCAGCGGCGGTACGCAGTCTGTCTGCGGCCGAATCGCCGCGTTCCTCCGCATACGCCATGCCGGCCACAAAAGCGTCGCCGCAGCCCACGGCATTCACGGGACGAATGGCCGGCGGCGTCACCACATACCCCGCTCCATCCAGAACCGCCACGGCTCCGCGGCTGCCCAGCGTGACGCACACCTCGGCGATTCCCTGATCGGCCAGCAGTTGGGCAGCCCGGACCCATTCGCTTAGCTCCCGCGGTTCGCGTCCCAGCCATCCGGCCAGTTCCTGCTCGTTGGGCTTCACGAAGCGGGGCGACGCGGTCAGCCCGGCACTGAAGGCCGCTCCGCCGGTGTCCAGAAAGGCCTTGGCGCCGGCGGACCGGACGATGTTGATCAGTTCCGCGTACATATTTTCCGGCGCGCCCGCGGGCAAGCTGCCGGAGAGCACGACTATGCTGGATTTTTGGGCCAGACTGTGCAGCGTTTCCTTGATCGCGGCAATCTGGGGTTCCGTGATGGCCGGTCCCTGCCCGAGCAGCTCGGTGGAGCTTCCGCTGGACTCATCCAGAATGTTGAGGCAGACCCGCGACTCTCCCGGGGCGTGGACAAAAGCGGTCTCTATGCCCCGTTCGGCCAGGCCGCGTTCAATGAACGCGCCGCTCGCGCCGGCGATGGTGCCGGTGGCGGTGACCTGGCCGCCGAGCTGTCGGATCACCTTGGCGACATTGTTGCCTTTGCCGCCGGGCTCATCGACTTGCCGGGCAACCCGGTGCACCTGGCCCAGGCTGAACTCATCGACGTAATACGTGCGGTCGATGGCCGCATGAAGTGTGACCGTGGTTATCATCGGGCTGCGCCGGTCTTGCCGGTTGTTCCGGTTGCTTCAACAATCCCGGATGTTGCGGTCGTGTCGGTTGTTCCGGTTGTTTCAACAATTCCGGCTGCTATGGTCGTGCCGCTTGTTCCGGTTGTTTTTCCTGCTGTTGCGGTCGTGCCGGTTTTCCCCGCTTTTCCCACGGAGCCGCAGAGCCGCATTTTTTCCATGGCCAGCCGTTTGACCGCTTCCTTCGCCGGAACCATGTATTTGCGCGGGTCGTTTTCTTCGGGATGGGCCGCAAACACGCCTTTGATCGCGTCGGAGAAGGCGATGCGCAGTTCGGTGGCAATGTTCACCTTGGACATCCCCAGTAGGGCCGCCTGATGAATCTGCTCGGCCGGAATGCCCGACCCGCCGTGCAGCACCAAAGGAACGGACACGCGGTCCGCGATCCGCGCAATCCGCGCAAAATCAATATTCGGACGGCCTTTGTAAATGCCGTGGGCGGTGCCGATCGCGGGCGCCAGCGTAGGCACGCCGGTGCGTTCGATGAACAGCGCGCATTCTTCGGGATCGGCCAACGACGCTTGCCGCTCATCGACGACAATGTCATCCTCGACGCCGCCGACCTTGCCGAGCTCCGCCTCCACGTTTACGCCGGAGGCCTTGGCGATCTCCATCACTTTGCTGGTCCGCTCCACGTTTTCCTCAAATGGAAACATGGAGGCGTCGATCATAACCGAGGTGTAACCGGCGCGGATGCATTGGATAATCGTCGGAAAGTCCGTGCAGTGGTCCAGATGCAGCGCCATGGGCAGACCCGTCCGGTCCGCCGCGGTTTTGGCCGCATGGGCGAGGTAATCCGCACCCAGATGTTTGACGGTGCCCACCGTCGATTGAATAATCAGCGGGGAGTCCATTTCCACCGCCGCTTCCACGACCGCCTGAAGCATCTCCAGAGTGTGCACATTAAAGGCGGCGACAGCGTATTTATCCCTGCGGGCCGCTTGCAGCATTTCAGTAGACGAGATAAGTGGCATATCCTTTCCCCCTTAAAAGGTTTCGCCGCGCAGCGGGTGTGAAGGGGGCACCAGGGCCTCGTTATTGGAAAGAGACGTTGAGAGCCCGTTTACACGAAGGCCATGTGGCCCTTTTATACGCGGGCCTGGCAACCCTCTTTATGAGAAGGCATTGGCACCCCTATTTGGGCTCGGCTGGCGGCGGTTTGAACGAGTTTAACCCCCTCCCCTCATTAGTGGAGCGATTCGGGAATAACGTGTGTAGGTGCGGCTGGTGCGACCGCGGCTTTGATTGTGATTGCGACTGTGACTGTGATCGTAACCGTAGATTGTAGCTTGCAACCGTAACCGTATCTGCAACTGTGATCGTAACCGCAACGGTACCGCAATCCAAAATCCTAACGGACACCAGCGCCGTTATTTCGGTGAGACAACCATTTTCGATGCCGTAACGGACACCACAGACCTTATTGGCATGGATGAGCACGTATCCGAAATTTTTTGGGCAAATAGCGGCTCTCCTGTCCGTTAGAATAAAAATCGGCGTCTTTTCGGGCAAATAAGGTCGTTCATGTCCGTTAGCCTTCACGCGGTATGTGGTAGTGCGGTATACAGCATGCGGTATGCGGTGCGATTTGCCGTCACTTCACCAACGTTCACGTTATTTTTGAATCGGTCCACTAGACAAATGATTGCAACTGCGGGTTGATAAATCGGATGATTGATGCTTGGATGAATCTTGTGCTTGTGATCATAATAATCGTTTATTTTGATTAAATCAATCATTTTGTAAAAATTTATTACTCATTTCGCAAATTTTATTCTGTTTTATTGATTAAAACAATCTTTTTTATTGCATTTTTGATCGAAATGATTATAGAATTGACATAAAGCGTCATTTTAATTCATTTACGGGAGGTACCTTTTATGAGTTTGACGTACAGTGAAATAAAAGGCCAATATACGGCCTTGCAGCAGACTTACGATTATATGCTGGCCAAGCGTGCTGAGTTTACGGCATTTGTTCGAGCGCAAGGGGTGAACTCTGTGACCTTCGTTGGCTCCGGTTCCAGCTACTGCTTGAGCGAAGCGGCCTCCTTCTCCTTCCGGTTGCGCGCCGGCCTGCCTGCGGTTTCCCTGGCCGCCGGCGACCTGATGCTCCATACCGACCGCTACCGCCCTATGTTGGCAGGCACCCTGGCGATCGCGCCGTCACGGTCCGGCAGCACCAGCGAGGTGGTTGAAGCGCTGCGGTTGATCCAATCCGATGAAAAGCGCATTCCTGTGTTGGCAATTTCCTGCGTGGAAGATTCTCCACTTTCCTTAACGGCCGATTTTTCTCTCGAACTGCCGTGGGCCTTTGACCATAGTGTCTGCCAGACCCGCACAGTCGTCAACTTGTATGCGGCCAACCTCCTACTAGCCGCCTTCCTGGCCGGAGACGAGGCGCTGATTGCCGATATGCAGGCGGCTATTCACCAGGGCGAAGCCTACATGGCGCGCGTGGAGGACGGCATCCGCCGGGCGTGCGATTTCGCCTGGACAAACGCCGTTGTACTGGCGGATGGCGAGCTGCAGGGACTGGCCGCCGAGGGCGCGATCGCCTTGACCGAAATCGCCAAGACGCAAGCGCACGCCTACCATCTCCTCGACGTCCGCCACGGCCCGATGGTGACGGTTGGACCGGATACGCTAGTGATCGCGGCCCTGTCGGATACCGGCATCGACCATCAGCGCAACCTGATGCGCGATATCAAAGACCGCGGCGCCACCGTGATCGCGTTTGCCGATCGAGCGGCGGCGGTGCCTCATGACATCGTTGATCTTGCGATCACGACGGAGCGGCAGCTGGACGCTGCGGTGCGGGGCATTCCGTTCATTTTCATCCCGCAAATCGCCGCTCTGGCCAACGCCGAACGCCACGGCATCAACCCGGATCAGCCCGACGGGCTGGTGGCCTGGGTTAAGCTGTGAGCTAGACCGGTACGCCGCCGTGTAAAAAGGACCGGAGCCGAATATAGCTCCAGTCCTTTTGGTTTTATAAGTCGGGCCTTTTGGGCTGGAGAGAAAGCCGCGGCGGCTTGGGATAACTAAGGCGCGGCCGTTCATGGCCGTTCATGGCATTTTGCGGCATTTTGCGCCCCTCCGTAACGCCATCGATACCGCTATCCTGGAAATAAAGGTAATTTACGCCGCTATTGAGCCGGACTTTCCCCTTGTTCTCCAAATAGCGGACATTTATGTACCTATTTCCCTCGGGCCCACGAAAAAACCGGCTTTTGACCGCCCTCCCACTGAAATAACGACCCAAAAGTCCTCTATTGGATCCGGTTTTCGCGAAATAGCGAAAATAGCGACGAAAAAGGGTGTTATTTTCGCTCGGCGGCACTAAGCGGCTAATACGCAGCACTAGGTGGCGCTGGTCAGCACTAGGCGGCAACGGGAGGCGCTGGGCGGCGCTGGGCGGCAATGGGCTAGAGCACTCTACCCGCATAAAAAAAGCTTTTCCGCAAGGGATCGTAGATTTCAATCTTGATCGCCCTCATCCTCACGGAAAAGCTCCTGATTATGCGTCCGCCTCTACCCGCCCTCCTCTACTTCCACCACGCCTCGGCCGGATATTCGGACGCGCCCAGCTTGACGGGCTCCCCGATTTTCGGCGTTGTGATCGGGACGCCCCGCCGCCCCGCCTCTTCGGTCAGGCGGCGGACCGGATCGTACCAGCTGTGCATCGCCAGCGTAAACGCGGCCCAATGGACCGGAAGCAGCACGTTCCCCTTGACGTCCAGATGGGCCCGCACTGTCTGCTCAGGAAGCAGGTGGACGTCAATCCACCGGTCATCATACTGGCCGCACTCCATCAAGGTGAGATCAAACGGGCCGTATTTTTCGCCGATTTCCTTGAAATGGGGCCCGTACCCGCTGTCCCCGCAGTAGAACACCCTCGTCTCCGGCGTCGTGATGACCCATGAACACCATAATCCGCCGTCGCGGCTAAACAACCCCCTGCCGGAAAAATGACGGGCCGGTGTGCAGGCCAACTGGACGCCTCGAAACTCCAGCTCGTCCCACCAGTCGTATTCGCTAATCCGCTCGGGCTCGACGCCCCACCGCTCCAGATGGCAGCGGACGCCAAGCGGCACGATAAACCGGCTCACCCGGTCCTTCAGCCGCATGATCGTGCCGTAGTCGAGATGATCGTAATGATCGTGTGACAAAACGATGGCATTGATCGCCGGAAGCTCGTCCAGGCCGCCGAACGGCAGCTCTTGGTTGTATCTTTTTCCGCCCATTCCCTTGATCGGAAATGAAGAGGGACCAAACATCGGGTCCAGCAGCATCCGCGTCCCCCCAAGTTGCAGCAGCAGGGCCGAATGGCCAAACCAGATCACCGTGTCCTCCTTGATCCCTTCGATCGCCTGCCGATCCAGCTTGACCTGCGGCAGGGGCCGGTCCGGCCTCAGATGCGGTTTGCGTTGCAGGTATTCGCGCAGCGCCGTAACTAAACTGCCCGGCAACGGCGCCATCAACTGCGTGTGCAGGGGGTACTCGAACTTTTTTCCATTGTAGTTGGGGGATTGCCGGTAACGCTCCACCTCTGCGGGCGACGGCTTGCCGCCAAAGGGCGGGTACAGCTTCATAAACAAATCGAAGCCGACGGCGAGGAGCACCACGAGGCAAATGAGGGTAAAGAAAACAAGCATACACTTGTACCTCCTTCTTTTTAGCGGCTGATGAGAGATTTGCTGCCGGGCTTGAGCTAACCGGAAGGGCTTGGGAAAACGTCATTACGGGAGAGGTCAAGTTTGCCGGAACGAAGTTTGTTCGCGATAAAGAGTCACATATTTCATCAATTCGGCAATGCCTTGGAATCGGGTCGCAAGTTGATGATTTAATTTTTGCAGAGCCAGTTGAAAAGACCGCTCCACTTTCGTGTAATGCTGTGTTTCCAGTTCATTTAGCAACTGTTTCATATTTTCGATGTAATAGATCGTTTTTCGCAGACTGCTGATCACAATGATCTTCTTCAGTTCGGATACGGTGTACATTCTGTACCCGTTCTCCCGATCTCTCTCCGATTTGATCAGTCCTTCCTTCTCCCAGTGCCGGATCGCCGAAGGATTAACGCCGGCCAACGCGGCGACTTCCCCGATTTTCATTGCTTCCGCGACCTTGATGTTGCGGTATTTGGAGAAATCCGTATTTCTGATCATCGTCAAAATTTCTTCCACTCTCTGCTTTTCTTCCTGCAGGGCGTGCAGCTGCCGGTTGATTAGCCAGAAAGCCTCCACCGTGTTCCCCTTTTTAATATTTCGCATCACCTCATAAACCACCGGGATGTCATATCCTTGAAGCAACGTTCGGATCACGGTAAAAGACTGTAAGTGAACAGGCAGGTAGCATCTGCGGTTGCTGGCCGTTCTATGGACATCCGGAATCAGCCCCTGTTCCTCGTATCTCCGCAAAGTCGTGGTGCTGATGTTTAACATTTTTGCTATTTGTTTCGGTGTATATACTTCGTTCATTCCTGCCCCCCAGTGAAAAGATTAAAGTTAAACCCTAAAGTGCTGCGTTAATATTGACCATTAATATAACACGAATACCAAGGCATGATGAGCGGCAAAGCGAAAGATTGCATGAATGTTATACGATGATAATATAACCGCCCTAAGGAGTGATTTGTGTTGAAAAAAACGATAACTCTGCCCGATAACTCAGTCATCGAAGTGGGGCTGCTTGCCGGACAATCGAACCCCAAAACGATCATGCTGCCCGTCGCCAAAAAACCGGTATACGGCCAGGAGGCCGAAAGTTTAAAGCAGTGGGGCGTTGACCCGGAATTGGGAAAGCGCTTGGTGGAAGGGCTCGCCGACCGGTTTCAGGTTTTATTTTTCGATTATGAAGGGCACTTGTTTCAAAACCCCGTTCCGGACGACCTCACACCGGAGCATATCGTGAACGATTTCCTGCACATCGTGGATGAAATGAACATCCGGCAGTTTAGCTACTACGGATATTCCTGGCTGGCGCTTGCTGGATTGCAGCTGGCGGTCAGGACGGATCGTTTGGAAAGTTTGCTCATGGGTGGCTTCCCGCCTTGCGAAGGGCCGTACCGTGAAATGCTGGCCGTCACCGAAAAAACCTATCAGCAAGCGCTGCAGCAAAAGCAAAATGCGGTTCCCCAGCAAGCGGCCCCCGAAAATCCGGCGGATTTCGATTGGGATAACATCAACGTCACGATCGATCCGTCCGTAACCAAGCAGTTTATGACGTTGTACCAAAGCTTGATAGACTTTGACGACAGAAGCGTTCTGGACAAGCTGCCGATTCCCAAGCTCGCTTTTGCCGGGGGGCAGGACACAATCGTTTACGGCGAAAACTTCGGCAATGTTTCTGTCGACATCGTTGGGCGCTTGAAAAGGAACCAGAGTCTGTTGAGCGAAAACGGCTGGGATATTGAAATTTTACCGGGGAGCGGCATGGATCATACGAAGGCAATGCAGCCTGATGTGGTGTTACCCGTGATCAAACCTTGGCTTACGGAAAAATTGTTGGGTGGAAAGCGCTGATAGGCAGATTCGGGTGAGCAAAAGACAGGCCCGTGAACGTCATGTTCGCGGGCCTGTCATCTGTTAGCGAGCGGTTGTCGGTTGCTAGTCGGTTATTAGTCCGTTGTTAGTCGGCTGGATAGCCTGTGATTGGAACGCACCGTGTTAAGCCGCAATAATGGGACTTTCGTATAACGAAATTTGTACGATGTATCTATTGTTCAGCCTGGTTCATATTGGTAGAATACCCGTGAATATACTGGGTGGTGGTAAATTTTACCGAGTTCATACGTCCACCTAAAGGCGGAGATCAAGCATGTTGCAAAAGGTAAATCCCGATCAAATCGAGCAGTTGTCTCGCCAACTGGACCGGTTAAGGCAGACTTTTGAAGAGACGAACACCGGGATGTACCGGGAACTGAACCGGCTGATCGGCAGTGTAGAATCGGCTTATCATGAAAATAACGTGCGCTCGGCGGCGCGGGCGGCAAGGGATCGGCTGCAAAAGATCATGTCGCTGTCGATGCAATTGGACGATCATATGAGGAGCAAGGCGAAAGCTCTGACGATGGCCGCCGGCCAATATCGGCAAACCGAAAAAGAGATGCTGGCGTTAACCCGGGCCAAGAAACCGCCGGTGTTTACTTTAAAGGGGCTGCTCCAGAGCGGGTTGAACCGGTTTGCAGGCATTGCGGCAGGGGATAGAGCGGGCCCACAGACGGCTACGACAGCGTATCCCTCCATCCTGCAGTTGATCAAAGAATCTTTGCTGAAGATTCAGGAACGGTCGCTCGAAAGCCGGCTCGCCCCGGTCAAAGATGATGCGCGGATCGCAGCTCTTTTGGCTAGCTTGGACATCGGAAATGCAGAGGAGCAGTTGAACGCAAGAAGAGAACTTGAGATTATCGCGAAAAGTTTTGAAGAAATCGCCCGCAGCCAGGCGGCCTACCGTATTTACATGGCCTATGGAAACCGGATGTACATGGAGCAGGCCCATCAAGAGGCCGAGAAATACCGCAAGGTGTTGGCCGATTTGGGCGTATCGCAAGAGTGGTTCAAGGAAGGCGTCAGCTTGGCGGAGTTCCAAAAAGGCTCGCCTTTGGACGCCTGCGCATACAATCCGCTCAAACAGGATGGGTCCCCAATGCCGAAGGAAAGCGAACTGCGGCTTGTCATCGCAGCTGGAATGCTGAACGCCGTGTACCGGGAATGGGCACGTAGCCACTACGATCAAATCGAAGCCGCTGTCCTTAAGGCAGCCGAGCAAAGGCGAAAGCTGCAGGAACAGTTGGATGCGTTTAACCGGGAGGTTCCCGAGGAAGACATTCGAGCGATGCAGCAATATTTGAAAGACATGAACATCTATCACGGGGAAATCACCGGAAAGTACAATGAGGAATTTTTGATCGCGGTCGCGGGCTACCAACACATTGCGAATACCGTCAGTTCCGTGGCCGCGGTGCGCCGGGACATGTTCGGCCTGGACGGCTACCAATTTGAAGTGGACGGCAAAATTACGAAAGAACTGCTAGAATTGGCTTATGCCGAGAGAGGGCTGGGCATCCGCAATAATCCGGACCTGGACACCCGCGGAATGAGCACGGCTTTCACGACGGTGGGCGTTGGAGAGGGCATAGTGAAGCAACTTGGTGAAGATGCCAAAGATTTTATTGAGTACACAATAAGCGTTCAGCCAACCAGCCTGCAGTTCTGGACAGAAACCATCCCGGGATATTACGATTTGGGTAAAGCGATCGCCGGCGGCGAGATCACCTACGATGACATCAAAAATGCAGTCGGAGAAGGATTAGCCCAAGAATTCGTCGTCCCTTTTGAACAAATCAATGAGCTATCCGACAAAATCTTCAGCGGCCAGGCTACCTACGAGGAGAGCGTAACCTATGGCCAGGCTTTGACTAAAGCCGTCATGGCGCTAACGCTGCTGAACGGCGCAGTCAAATCCGGGGCCAAAATTTCGGCGAAGACTTCGAAGAAGCTGGCTGAGTTGTTGCCGAGGATCAGCGACTCGGTGAAAGGAAAAGTGGTAGTAACCCCCGAAGATCAACTCTTCCGCATTAAAGATTCAGGGGCTGACGATATCGTCTCCCTCCCCAAAACCGAGGTGCAGGAGAATTACCTTAAGTTTATGGAGGAGAAGGAACTGGGAGTCGGGGGGACGCCAAAAACCCCCGAATATAATACAAAGATAAAATGGGGCATCAATGATATTAATGCACGTCCATATGGTAAAGGTTTCTTTGGTGAAAGAATACCTCAGAATAATCGAAGAGTAGATGACTTTGAACTAAAAATAAATCCTAATAACGAAAGTTATTATTTGCCTCATCCAAAAGGGGGGTATGTACAGTTTGAGAACCTTTTAGAGGATGTTTTGCAGGATGGCAAGCTTATAATAAAACCGAAATCATTCTATCACGTTGATGAACTACCTGAATTTGCTAAGAATAAAGTAGTACAAGAGGCATTAAGGCAGCAAGAGGCGGCAGTTGCTGCAGGTTATAAGGTAGAATGGTTAGTATCTGATGAGAAGGCTGTAGAACAATTGACAAACTTATTTAATTCTAGAAAAATCGATATTGATGTGAGGTTCTTTCCTGAATAGTCACTAGGGGTGAGATGTATGAGAATTTTAAAGGAAGAAGAAATTAAGAAGTATATTTCTGATGAAAAACTACAGAGTTTCTACAATGATTCTATAAACGATGCTCATTTAAACGAGTTGTTAGCATATTATTCTTTTTTAAAGAACAATGTTAGTGCAATCCCTCTGGATAAACAAAGTATTTATTACAGTATATATTATTGGTATGTACAGTTTAAGGAACAGTACTTTCAAGTTTATGGCCATGATTCAGGAATCGAACAAGAAGGATTTAAATTATTAGAAGAGTTGGACTATCAACTTGAGGATGGTGTAAATTGGGAGCTAATCGAAAAAATAGAACTCCAGGATATTTAACTCTTAGAGTAAGAGAGAGTTTATATAACCTAGAAAGACAAAATCTAAAGAAGAGATTCAGGATGTTAAATGTATAAGGAAGATTCTTCGTTTGAAAAACGATTTTATCGGAATGTATGTTGAGCAAAACTGTACTCGATCATGTATCATTAATTCAATTTTGAGGAATTACCTTGTTATAAAGGCGTCTTTTGACAATGCATATCTTAGCTTTGCTGACTTATCCGGATCAGATATGCGCCGGGCTTCTTTTCGAAGAGCGAATTTAAAGTTACACTAATTTTTACAATGTAGACCTGACAGGCGCTATATTTGATGGCGCACTTCTATACGGGGCAAGTTTTAAGTATGCAAAAGGGATTGATGAAATATCTGCTAAATATATATTTTTGTTGGAACAGAAGATGAACGAATAAAGTTAGAGGCCGATAATATACAAAAATGGTTGTTAGGATTAAGAAAAGAGTGACATAGTCAATAGAGGCATACGGTGTTATAATCAGATCCCTTCAAAAACGGAGCCCTCGGATCGACTCCGAGGTCATAACAATACAGCTTAGCTACTATTTTAATTTGCATGTCATCATCTTAAACGGCCCCCCATTAGGAAAAACATGACCTACTGCTACGCTTTAACCAAAAGCCAACATAGCGCTTGAAAGTGCAAGAGTCGGTCAGCATGGTGCAAAGTATGGTATATACAAAAATGTTGAAGTAGGAGTATATATTGAAAACGGTAAGGTGACCACTGTGTTTCCTAATGGCACACAGACACATTTAATTGGGGAGTGATAATTTGTTGGATGTTAGTCATATTAAAAAGCTATTGAAAGAACGTTCCGAGTTGGAGTTGAATAACCCTAAATTATATGATTATTGGGCTGCATTTACCGAGTTATTAAGTAGGGATATTGATCAAAATATTGAGTTTTTAGATAGATGTACTGAAGACGAGATTTATTGGTTGGGTGAGGTATTCGAAGATATCTCATATCAAGTGAATAGTAGAGCATTTATTGACTGTTTGAAGAGATTAGAAAAGAAATATCCTGATCTGGATTTAGCGAATGATATAAAAACTGCCGAGGAATTTATGGATGGGGGTAACTAGAACTTACAATTTCAATATAATAATGCTCGCGGGTCGTCTTTGGTCAGAATACACCGAAGTCGACCTTTTTTAATGGAGCTTACCGCAAAATATATACACCATAAAATACCGCGGAGCGAGTATAAGCAGGATATTGAGTTATGAGCAATTGCTACTTTACCAATAAATATTAGGAGAGATTTTAGTGGATAACGACCCGTTAGACAGAATAATTAACTATGAGATTTACATTAAGAACATGCCTACTAACGATATAGTTGAATTAAAAAGTCGGAAATTTCGAGGAAGTTCTAGCGCATTAACAGTGTTATCTCAAAGGGACAAAACGATTTTAATACCTTTGTGTACCCATATCTTGCTTGAAGACTTTAATGGTGCTTTAATTATCAATAACGAAGACGGATTCTGGGATAGGCAAGATTATAAATTATTCATTACAAATCGAAATCACGAAACAGTATAAAATCACATGTTAACTCCATCCCGCAAAGTAAAATAGAAAGGTATTGTAAGATTATGTGGACGGATAAGATTGAAGAAATTAAAGCACGAAGAGCAAAAAGAAATAGATTTTTAAATTCAGGTTGTTCAACGACACATTTGGAACGCTTTCAAGAAGGAGTAACTAAACTTTTTAACTACAAACTACCCAAAGAATACATTGAGTTTTTGTCCTATATTAATGGAATTGAATATAACGGTTTAGTCTTGTACGGGGTTGATAATACGATAACTAATGATGAAAATACTAACCAGGAAGTAACTGGATACATCGAGACCAATGAAATTTGGTACGAAAACGAGCACCAGAAGGCCTACATGTTTTTTGGGGACGGGAATATAAGTTGGTATTGTTATGATATAGAAAGAGATATTTATGTCGAATTAGATAAACCGTCTGGCTCACTAGTACAAGAGTTTCAAGGGTTTTATCATATGGTAGACTACGCCTTGTCTAACAGTTTGATTTAATGTTACTGTTGTTTTAATCAGTAGAATTTTATGAGCAGATAAATAATATAACAAAATAAAAGATGTTCACAGGTCGACTTTTGGTCAGAGTGTGCCGAAGTTGGCCTTTTTTTCAAGCTCTAGAATAAAAATTCTTATTGAACAGAAACATCCTCTGAGAGCATTAATACAGACCGAGACTCAAAGCAGACTTAGAATAACTTGAGAATGATAGATCTGCTTATTGAAACTGCTAAAAGAAGCGCGTTGAAATAAGGGAACTCAATGGATTGGTGGGAAAGTAGTGATGCCGTAGAGCAACGTGAAATTCCAGAAGAAGACGTATTTTCACTAACCGCAGGACCCGTGTTAATGTATTTTCAATCGGGGTTAGTGATTGGGTCCGCCAGCGACCCGGCGCAAAATTCGGTTATTATATGGGTTGAAAAAGATGATACAGGCTACACCACTAATGAGTCCCTCGAAAACGATCCAGAACTCTACGCTATTAGTGCCCTGGATAAACAATACAGTAATTCTTATTGGGGCCGAATAGTAGGGCAGAAAATAAGGATGGTAAATATTATTAAGTGCGATCCGCAAAATGCCTTGCTCGCCGAATTTCCAAATAAGGTTGGTGTTGAGATAGTTATGGATAACAGAGAAAAATTTATACTATCGCATGGTCTCCACAACAATTCAGACGATTTTTCAGTGATAACAGACCCATATATTAACCGAAGACTTTTGGAAAGTTTAAGACGGGAAAATATGCTGTAGTTTTTTAAAACAAAATCCTAAGTATATTTTAAATTGTTGTCCAGAGATATACTCGAAAAGGAGTATTGCATGGATATTAAGGATATGTTTAATCGGATGGGGAAAGTGGAAAAAAGTTAGAAATAGTAAAAAAAGAGATACGTGAACTAAATCTAACGGAGATGAATCTAAGTTGCTCTGAAATTGTTGATTCAAATGTACGGAACTCATTCTTGGCAAATAATGACATGAGCGATTGCTACTTTTTAGGTTCTTCGTTTGATGAAACGAATTTGTCGGAATGTATATTGAGCAAAACTGTATTCGATCATGCGTCTTTGAAAAATTCAATTTTGAAAGAATTGCATTGGAATAAAGGCGTCTTTTGACGACACAAATCTTAGCTTTGCTGACTTATCCGGATCAGATATGCGCCGGGCTTCTTTTCGAAGAGCGAATTTAAGTCATGCAAATTTTTACAATGTGGATCTAACAAGCACTATATTTGATGGAGCACTTCTATACGGGACAAGTTTTAAAGATGCAAAAGGAATTGAGGAAGTATCAGCTCAGTATATTTTTGTTGGAACAGAAGACGAACCAATAAAGCTAGAGAGCGATAATATACAGAAATGGTTGTTAGGATTGAGAAAAAGGTGACTCCCTCAATAAGAGGCATACGGTGTTATAATCAGATCTCTTCAAAAACGGAGCCCCCGGATTGGCTCCGAGGGCAAAATAAACGTCTATTCGGCGTCGAACGTCAGCGTCAAGCAACTCCTGCACCTGGTCTTTCCAACGTCACGGAATATCATCGTTTTCAATTCGTTTTATCAGCTTCGTTTGCTTCGGCCAGCTCGGCGATCGCCTGTTTCAGCTTCAAATTTTCAGCCTGAAGGCGCTCCAGCTCGGTCAGCTCCGCCGGTGGATGCAGCGCGGCGATCTCTTCCGTCGTCAAACCTTCCGTCCATAGCTTCTGCGGCTGCTCCGGCACGGTATATGCCGGCATCTCGCCGCGCTCGTCTTCTGGCTGTGCCGCCCATTCATCACAGGCGGCTCGGTATGCCTCTTGCGCTGCGGCCACGGCATCCTGGTACGTTTGCCACGCCACTAAGTCGAAGCGCGGCAGATAGAGCCCGGCCGGAACCGGTACGCCGACGATATACCCGGCGGGCTGCGGCCCCTCTGTCGGCTGCTCGTCTTCGGCGGTGGTGTCGGCTTCGGGCGGCTGTTTCGATCCCAGCGCGGGCAGATCGGCATAAAAAGGGACGACACCGGAAAAGGCATCGTCCATAAGTGTGTCCTCGATATAGAGGCCGTCTGTATTTACTTTGGGTACTGCTTTCAAAGTCATCCCTCATTATTGTCCTGCTAGATATGTGACCTCGTCCAATCCAACCCACGTAGAAGCAAATTCTGAAATGTTTACATCTCCATTGACATCTACCGCAAGCCAAGCCATTTTTATGACATTATCACCTTTGCTCATAACCCCAAAGTGCAGTGCGCGTGAAGGCCTAAACTCAGGCGGTAGTCGGAACATAGTTCCAACTGCTCCCGGTACTGCCTGCCCTTCCAGTTTCACTAAGCCGTTACTCATTTTTTTATACATAACGGTTCCCGTCCACCCATTAAGCAGCGTCGGCGTAATCCACCCCGGCGCATCCTCCTCCGCTTTCTTCTGCTCGACTACGGACACACGTTGCAGTGCCTCAGCCACGCCTGCCGTCAGGTCGCTGATCTGCGCCTTTTCGTTTGCGGCCAGGCTGCCAGCGATCGGCACAATAGGCGATTTATCGAGCTTTAGATAGGTGACGCTGTAAGCAGCTGACTTATCATACTTATCTGTTGCTACTCTAAACTTACCAAAAGCGGCGTCACCATTTTTTATCCAGTTATTATCCAAGCGGCTGTCTTTATAAACACTGATAGTATCAAATGTGTTATATTTTAGCGCGCTTTGCTCCAAGCCTGGATAATCACTATTGATATACCACCACGTATTGTCAACTGTCTTTGGGTTTGCTCGCTCCCGCATCACGATCCCCGTACCGACTTCGATCATATTGTCGCCTTCGGTCAGTAGCAATGCACCTTCGGAAACAACGGGTTCAACAACTGTTTTGACGAGACGGTAAAGCAGTTGGTAAGGAACATAGTTAACGTCACTAACCTGTGTAGGTAATGTCGTTGTAGCTCCATCCATAAAAAATTTGGTTCCATCCCAAGAAAGAATGTTGATCCATACCTTAGTTCCTGAATTGTTATAAGATTCAATTCCTGTACTGCTTCCCTGTACAGTCATCTTCCAACCCATAAAATACGCTTTGATTTCGTCTTGAGTCGGCGTGTAATCTGGCCCCCATCCGCTGTCGGCATTTGGAATAGATATATAAAAATTACCGTCTGACGATACAGCGTTAACGTCCGGAAATGCCAAGGTCGAACCTTGAGGAATCAGTTTCCCATTAAATTTAGTGGCTATTCCTGACCCATACACAGCATTACCGTGAAAATTTGATATCATAACTTGTTTAAACTCCGTTGCAGTCGAAGGTCCGTTCTTCCAGTTTAATGATCCATCCAGCACAACCTTTTTCCACTTAGCCAGCTTGAAATACTGTCCGTTCTGCTCAAACAGTGTGTCCGGATCACTGCCGTCTACAGGATTAGCTTGCAACTCTGTTTGAAAGGCGAGCATGGACTTACGCTGCGGTTTAAACGGCTTGGCATCAGCACCGATAACGAGCATTGGTTTTTTAAATACAGCTTGTTTTGTTCTATCCGAGCTTCTGATCAACAATCTTAACTCGGTATTATCTCCACTGTTAAACGTACGCGCGTTGCTGGTGATCCAAGGTACTGGCGGATTTGGCACGGTTAAATCTACGGGGAAAATTGAATAAGAAAAATTGTCCCCTTCGACCTTAATTGTATAGTCAGTATTCGGTTGTACTACGAATGGAACAACTGTATAGGCTGTTTGATCGGTTACACCCATACTTAACTCATACGGATTTACAATTGCATGTGTGCTCAAAATTGTCGCCTCGTAAAGTGGTGGAACTAGATTGTCAAACGTACTGATCGCATACGGGCCGTCAACACCACGAATACCAATAAGGCCAAATGGATATTTCTCGGCAACCTGTTCCGCCGTCATCGTGGCGAGAGAATCATAATCGGCTTTTGAAATCTCATATACGCGCAAGTTGTCCATTCGTGCCGTGTTGCCCGGGGAACCTTGCGCCATTAGGCCGACGCGCGTAGACGACCCCGTTGTCACTTGAGCTTCCGTAAAGCGCAGGAATGCCGGCGTGTACTCCTTGCTTGTGACGAATGCACCCTGTATTCCATTGATACCTATCGCGCATTGCGCTGTCGTGATATTTTTGATCATCGCGACAGCAACATAATACTTGTTTCTCGCGAGTTGAATTAATTCGTCGATCCCACCTGTCCCGGACGTCTTGGTCAACTCGATTTCCAAACATTTTGAGTTGTCAATGCCTCCGTTGTCCAACCTTCTAACGTGCGGATCGTTGAAAAAAGGAGTGATAGGCGCGTTTGATTCAAAATTCCCTTTCCCACCTAAAAGGTCGGGTGAAGGCGATACAAGCGTTTTCCCCCGCACCTCCCCTAGCCGGAACCGCGCGTCCTTGGCCGCTTGTATTACCTGTACGCCGGGCTGGAGTGTAATGTCGGAGGTTTTGATCATATCAAGGCGATCGTTAAATTCAGTGTGCAGATGATTGATTTCTTGTCCGATTTGGTTCATATCATCCGGCTTAACAATATCCGAATTCTTCCAGTCTGTTTTGGCCATTGCTTAATTCCCCTCCTTAATCTCAATAGTTTGCAGCATCAAATGGTCCGCCGTAATCGGCACGTTGACAGCATTGCTACTCAAAACATTATCCGCTGCATCCTTAAGTTCCACTAATGTAATCAGGGATACCTCAGAGACCGGAACAATATAATTGAGGATTAAGACATTTTCGTTCACCGTCTTAACCTCAAAATCGGTGATGGTATAGGAATTGTTGATGACCACTTTGGCTACCCGGCCATTTACATAATCGGCAATATCGTGTAGCAAATTTGAAGCTATCATTTAATCGGCACCTCCGGTCCGAAAGATACAAACGGTTTTTCTCCGAGTTTCCATAATCCGTCCAGCCCATAATTCCATGTCATTTCTCTCATGCCGATATGTTCCTCAAGCCCGATCACATCTTGAAGAGCCGTATTTTGCTGGTAGACCATATTGGCTGGCTTGGTTGTTTCAATCGTATACAAAACCTCTTTGAATACACTCGCGTTGTCGACATTGGCCGTTACGGTTAAAACCCGATTGACATAGTCCACCGATGCGATCGTCATCCCTTTGCCGACCAGTGCGTCGAGCTGCCGCTGCAAATATCTGACGGTAAACGGAGGTTTGGTCTGGTAGCGGTTAAGAATGCGGCGCCGGCGGAACTCCATCGTCTCTCTCGTGGGGTCCGCCTGGATGCCAAGCATCTGCTCACGCCGTTTGATCGCCTGCAGTGTGGACGTTTCAACAAACTGGTCATCAAAAAGCTGGCCGATGGCTCCCTGAGCCAAATCAAGCTCGATGGTCTCCGTTTCGGCCAGCCGGATAAAATCTTCAATGTCGCCGTAAAAGGCCGGCAGATGGATCAAAATGCGATCATCAGACACGGAGGGTCACCGTCCCCGGCTGCGGCACCACGTCGGCCTCCAGCGTTAAGTTGGCTGCTGATCCGTTAACGGTCGTCCCAGTCACATCATCGACGCCGTCCACGGTTAGGATTCGCGCATCGATCTGTGCAGTCCGGACGATGATCTGCTGCTGATTGGCCCAATCTTTCCGGAGCTCCAGCAGGTAAGACGCAATCACAGCTTCAACATCTGCCTGCACCTGACCGGGCGTCACTCCTGTCGCTAGAGTCAGCGTCGTCTCGACATTGATCGGGAGGCCCGTCACTCCGGCAATGGTCACTTTATGGTCGATCGGCGCCTGACCAAATCCCTGTCCGCTATTGACCGTGGGGTCGATGATCGTTTGCACCTCATCGACCAGCGCCGGCGACGGAGGCGTCCAGTCCGCGGCAATGATGGTGCACTTAACGGTCCCTCCGCCCTGCCAGACCGGGTAAACCTTGGTCGCACCGACACCCGGGATACGATTGATCCGCTGCTTGTAATCGGCGACATTGCCGCCAAAAGCCGGTTCATTGACGGTCTCATAAAACCGTTTCCGGAGTACATCGTCCGGCTCCTCGTCTTCCCCCGGCACCAGCACTTCAGCCAACACGGCCCGGGTCAGGTTGGCCACATAGTCGATCGGCAGAAGCGGACCGAACTGCGTATTACCGATCGTGCCAGGTGTCTCACAGGACATTTTATATATGCCTGTGCTGATCTTCTCTTTGACCGTAAAGGTCAAATCGGCAATCGCAAACCGTGTACCCAGAGGTACGTCCATGAGGTCATTGGCCGAGTTGTAAAACATCCCTTTTCGCTCCGCCGGCGTCGCCGGTATGCGGTTCACCCCAAATTCAGCCGTTTTCCGGCTCAGATATTCGCCGCTGGCCGTGTCCACGAATGAAAGAGTGTAGTTAACGTCCAATTCAATGTACATTTGGGCCAGCTCGGCCGCGGCCGGTGCGCATGCGTCATAAATAACGCTGCCCTCCCTTTTGTCGATCGTATCCGGTACTCGGGAGAGCATCCGCTGCAGTATAAAATCAAAAGTCATGTGTTCATACACTACGTCTCACCTCCTGCTCAAAACTGCCGTACGCTGTCACCACGGTAAAACGGATGATGAGTCGATCGCCATCTACTTCAACCTCCACATTTTCCACCGAGTCGATCCGGTCATCAGGCAATAATGCCTCCCGAATCATCCGGTTCGCCTCGGACCGGGCAAATACCGGGCTGCTGCCGAGCAGCAGCGTTAGCTCGTGGCCATAATCGAATGAATAGATGTCATACCAAAAGCGATCCGTCTGGAAAACCTTGAATACCGCCTGTTTGATGGCGTCCAAGCCGTCCGTCTTCCCGGCGATGCGTCCCTTGCCCAAATCAATTTGCCAAGTCAGGGACGACATGGGCTGGTCCACTAACGGCTCGTTTAACAGATTCTCGTCTGTTTCCGGTATCATGATCCGCTCACCACCCTATCCCATACGACATATTTTTGACCGCCTTGTACTCTCAGCAACAGAACCGCATCACCGGCTTGCAGACCTTCGCGGATCACAATTTTTTCCGGCAAAGCGTCCCCCGTCATTCCACCGTTGTACGCGTGGTTGTGTTTTAAATCGAGTTTGTCCAGCAGCGCGTCGCCGGTCATTCCGCCATCAAATGTGTGGTTATGCTGCAGATCGATCTTTTCCGGCAACGCATCGCGGGTAACTCCTCCGTCAAACGCATGGTTGTGTTTCAGATCGATTTCATATCGGGTTAAGCGTTCTGTCACATACAAAAAATCCGCAGTGAGTGTAAACCGTTGATCAACGATTACCTCCAGCGGATCCGCTTTGCTTACTTCGCCGAACAGCACTGCGACAGGGTTGCCGGCATGGACGGCGTCTGTTGCAGCTTTTTTCAATGTACCTAGTAAATCCGCCATTCACACCACCCTCAAATCCAGTGTCATCGTATGCACCGCCCCGTCGAAGTCGTGAGAACACTCATCCACCAGCAGCGCCTGATCGACGCCGTATTCCGATATGACGATCCGGACGCGCATGCCGGCGCGGACGCGGATATCCCCCAGGGCGTTTACCTTAAGCGACTTGGTCTCACGGTTTTTCATTATCGCCAGGTTGTTCAGAAGCTCATTGATCTGGGCTGTATTATAGTTTTCATCCACCGACTGGTAGAGCTGCAATAAGCCCCAGCGTTTAATACTAACGCTGTCCTTAGCCATGTAAATTTCGCGTTTTCCGGTTTCCTTGTTATCCCTGTAGAGCTTAATCTGGTTGTACGTATCGCTGTCGATCGAGCGTTTAACCTCATAGTCATACATCAGACTGCCGTCGCCGATAATCAGATTAAGCTGCACATCGTCGGTTCCACGTAAGCAAAGCGCGCCGAAATCGTCATACAGACAATAGTCGCGGCCTGTGCTATCATAAGTTTTCGTGATCGCATTGCAGATGATATCCAGAAGCTTTTGCCCGTCTGCGGGAGGCATGGTCGGGATCTTATACCTTGTATCGACCACAGTCCCGAGCTTCAGGTTGAAATCCTTGGCGATCCGCTGCACAACCTCCGTCGCCGTGACGCCCGTAAATACGTAGGTGTCGGTGTTCATTAGATACCTGATCTGATCGTACGCGGTGATCTTGACGGCTTCGTCCCGGCCCTCGTCAATGCTGAAAATATAGCCGTGGAACACATTCGTGTCATTCACCCGGACCCGCACGATATCCCCATTGTTGTACGTAAAATTAGTGGTTTGAAAAGGAGAACCTTTAATCAGCGTAAAAGAAACAGTCCCCGCCTTGCCGATCCGGGATGTCTTCCAGGACAGGCCTTTCACGATTTCGCTAACATCCCATTCGGCGTCGTTGCCGGTCCCCTGCCGATTGATGATTTTCACAGCCATGGTCATGGCAGCTTCAGCACCTTTCCAACAGGCAACCGTTTCAGGTCGGAGTCCTTAATTCCGTTTAGCTTCTGGATTTCCTTCCAAAGGGCTCCATTGCCGAGCTTCGTCTGAGCCACCTTCCACAGACTGTCGCCGGCAACCATCGTATAGTTCTTCGGTTGCTGCTTATCATTGGGCCGGGTTTTGGCCGTTTTCTTTTGTACCTGGCCGCCCCCGTTGGTGGTCTCCCGGGTAATTTTCTGGGCGGCGTAAAAAACATATTTTTTAAGCTGGATATCGTATTCAATGTCTCCGCCGCTGCCGGCCACCTCTTTCCAAGTAAAAGACTCGATGCTGGCCGGTGTATTAATGTCGTAAGTGTCACTGGTGAAAATAAACCGGATCGGCCGCTTGGCGATCATCCATTTTTCGATCATCTTGATATATTCAACCGGGTGCAACAGGTCATCCGTCGCCACAAACTTATACCATTGGGCCGGGAACAAGCCGCTAAAGCTGTATTCCGTCAACCCCCGATCCTTAATCACATTGATCTGGCCCAGCCCGGCCACATCATACGAGCTGCCTTGACCGGACTCACTGACTTTGATTTCGGAAGGGTTGATCGGCAGCTTCAGTACCTCGGCCCTGTTGTTAAAACTTAACTCAACGCCATATACTCGCACCATCCATCCCTCCTACTAACCATAGACAGCATCCGCCGAGGTGACGATATCCTGTTCTAATTTTTCTGTGATATGCGCAATGATCGTATTGATGTCGCTCTGCTGACGGACATGGGTATCCCCGAAACTGATCGACGGCTGCAAGGTAACGTAATTCTGGATATTTTTCAGTTCGGCCAGCTCTCGCATCATTTTTAAATCCTCCGAGGAAATATCCACGGTTTCATTAACACGGTCCACGCTGCCGACGTTCCCGACGCTGCCGATGTTGGTGATGTTTGCTCCCTGCCCCGCGGCACCCGTAAAGCCCGACCCCGGTTCCTTCCCAAAGCCGGATGTGAGAGAGTTTGCACCATTGGCAAGATCGTTAAAGCCCTGTGCTCCAACCGAATATCCTTGTTTAGAAGAATCGGCGATATTTTTATATTGCATTCTTCCAAATTCAGCGGCATTATCCGCCTTCTCCGGGGGAACCAGGCTATCCAACTTATTCTTAAATTTATCGCTGAGCGCATGAATATTTTTCTCATCAAGCATTTCTATAGTCTTGTAGTCGGTGCCAAACAGCTTGTTAAACCCTTCAATTAACCTGTTAATACCTTTCAGTGCACCGTTAATCGCCTGAAGAATAACACTCATAAACCCGCCGGCAAAATCTTCGGCGGAACGCAACATATCATACAGATAACCGCCAAACGTCATCGCCAAGTCGTAAATCAGCTTTTGAATCGCATAGATTGGATTGCTGAATACGTTGATCCAAAATTCGGCAAAGCTGACAATCAAATTGTAAACTAATGCGAATACGTTATATATAAAGGCATACAACCCGTAAAACAGCCCGACGACAAAGCCGATGATTTGCTCGGCGGAAACCCCGAAATTCATCAGCACACCGATGAGCAGGGCAATTCCGGCGGCGATGAGCAGTATCGGCCAATAGGCGGCGAGCCAAAGTATCGCTTGGGTCACAAGCGGCGCAACCATCGCCCAGAGCATGATCGTCATCAACCCCAAGGCCGCTATAATTCCGAGAACGATAAAATAAGAGGAAGAACCGTTGGACGTGAATGCTCCAAAGAACGCCGCCAGCCCATCGGCCACCTCGCCCAAAAAAGACCCCACGATGCTTAAGCCTGCCCCCAAGCCGTCGATAAAGCTCTTGAACGCATCGCTGTTCAACACTTCCAGGAAGGAGTCAAACATTGGCCCAAGCGCGTTCAGCCCCTGACGGCCTATCGATCCGAGCTGGAAGTTAAAGGTGTCTACCACCCGCTTCCATTTCACCGCCGGGGAGTCCATCATCGTTTCAAAAGTTGCCTGCGTCATCCGCTGTTTGTTCAGCAGCTCATCCATCGCCGCGATGACGCCGTTCACGTTACCCTGCTGCCCCGCCGTTTGAACTCCGCTGTTATCGATCGCCCCGGCCGAAATATCGAAAGATCCTAAGCCTTCCGTACTTCCGGACAGTACTTGCGAAAGCGCATCGGCAGCCCCTTCCAACCCTTGCCCGGGGTTAAGCTGCTCAAGCCGCATTGCCAGCATATTCAGCTCGGCGAGTTGCGCGGGATCGGTCGTAATCGACATAAACTTCTGCGTACCGGACATTGCGGTGTCCACATCTTGTCCGTACCGCAGCGCCTGCGAGGCTGTCTGGTCAAAAATCTGCTGCCCCGCCCCCGGACTGCCGGCGCGAAATGAAATTTGATCCAACGCGGCTTGCTGCTGGGCACCATCGCTGAGGATGTTACCAAGAAACTGCTTGCCTACATCCGCGACCTTGGCCAGATCGATGCTTTTGAACGCCTTAATGAATTTGTTTTCTTTTTCAGCTGGCTGGTCCACTGCCTGCTGATCGGTATTCTGTTGCCCAGCTATCTGGCTGTCAGCAGGAGTCGGAATTTGCGTCAAATCGGGGTGTTGCCGTACTCTATTGTCAAGAAACCCGTTCTCTCTACCCGTAGAGCGATCAGCGGCAGTCCGGTTAAAGATCTTTTGGCCCGCCGCCTTGCCGACACGAGCAAGAATTTGAGCCAACGAGGCTAATTGCTTCGCCCCGCCGCTCAATATCCCCCCTAGAAGTTGCTTACCCGTGGCCGCGATCTTACTCAGGTTGAATTTTTTGAACGCCTCTATAAGCTTGTTCCCCTTCCGGGCAGACTCATCCAAAGCTCTATTGAAATCCTCCTGCGCTTTCATTGCCCGCAGGATTTCCCGATGCGCCTGCAGTTCGGCGGAGACGATCTGCTGAATGGCTTTGAGCAGCAGCTTCATCGCCAACTCATTACGTTCAATTTCTTTTCTGGAGCCCTCCCAGACAGTCACCATCCGCTTGGCCGGATTAACGATTTGCGGAAGCATATTGCTCATTCCGTCGTATGCTTTTAGCATTTGTGTTGCACTTGCCATGGCTTCACCTTCTTTCCAGGCAGGATGTTCACTTTTTCTTCGCCGCTTTTTTCTCGGATTTGATGGTCTCCTGGATCATCGCGATGAGCGCCGCCTTTTGCTTTGCGCCCAACGCGGCGAACTCCCAGGGCATCAAGTGGTAGCGGTTCAGGGCGAAGAGGGCGCAGACCGTTTCGCCGTCGCCCTCATCGATCAGTTTTTTACTTCATCCGCCAGTTCGTTGATGCTCTTGTCGAAGCCGTTGATCTCCTGGACCTTCTGCACAAGTGTGGCGTATTCACCCGGGAGCAGCATTTTCCGCAGGCACTGGTCGGCACCCATCACCTGATAGGATTGCTGAAGCTCGGCGTTCTTCAAATCCGGGAATACGACGCTGGCGACCGCCAGTTTGGCCAGGTACTCGTCGGTGTTCGTCTCATAGCTGACCATCCCTTTGTCCTTCACTTTACGCTGACAGGACTTGCGGATCGTCTCGTTCTCCTCCTCGGTCATGCTGCGCAGGCGCCACGGGACCGGCTGGCCCTGCTCATCCTTGAAACGTTCGGACACGACAACTTCCTCCACCAGTCCGGCGGCGGCATTTTGCGCAAAAAAAGCAGATAAAGAGCTCATTCGTGAATCTCCTCCTGAATGGTTTTATTTTTCCGTTAAAGAATCATTAGTTGGTCGGCTGAATCGCGTTAAAGGATTCCATCACGTCATAATCCTCGAAGGTAAACGGAATCTCTTCCTCAAGCATATCCTCGCTGGACGCGTCGAATTTGGCCGCAATGATGCTGTCGAGGTTGCAGTTCCGCAGGAACACGGTTTGTTTGCCCGCGCTGCTTCCCGGCTGCTCGTTCGTAATCATCAGATCGAACCAGAAGTCGTTCCCGTTCTTCACGTAGTCCTCCATCAGCTTGCGGAAAAAGGAGGAGACGTAATAAATGGTCAGCGTGCCTGTGCCTTTCCAGCCGGCCGACCGCTGCGGCGTACCCGTTCTGCCCAGCGTCGGGACGTCCACTTTCGATTTTTCGATCGTCGACTCCAACGTTTTAGCGTAGAACAGCTCCTCCGTCTGGTCGCCGATTTTTACGAAGGCTTTGGCCTGTTTGCCGCTTATCGCATCTTTCACATTAAAAAAAGAACCTGCCATGTTTTCGTCCTCCTTAGTTGACCGTGACGGTCATGTAGATTTTTTCGATACTATCCACCGGCTGCACGCTCAGATTGATGACAACGGCGTCCCCGTCGATGCCCGGCAGCACTTCCAGATCGGTCTCCGCGTTGAAATTCTGAATCGCTCCAATGCCCTGCAGGGTTCCCAGATAGCTGAGCACCTCGCCTTTCAGCAAATTGCGGCCGTCCGCGTTGTTTCCGACTTTCCCGATATAGCTCGCGCCGAAAGTACGCTGAATGTCCCGCGCGATCGTGTCCAATACCCGCACGACGCGGTTTTTGCTGAAATGCTTGGCTTTTTCGGGCGTAAATGTCTTGAAGGTGTTGATATCCTGCTGGATCTGCACCTTGCCGTTCGCCGCCGTCAGCACCAGCTCGCCGTTTTGCAGCGCCTTGATCGTCTCGCTGTACGTCAGTTTCGGCGTTACGTCAACCGCATTCGGAATCTCCGCATAGGTGAGCGATTCATTGACGGCTGCTCCCGCTTCCATCGCGGCGATTTCCCACAACAGGGAAATCGGCTCCACCGTCAATCCTTCGGCGGTGATCACGCTATTCTTCAAGCTGATGACCCCTTCGTAGTCCGCTTGCGGGTAATTGTAGAGGACGGTGACGAACTTCTTGCCTTCATCGTCCCGCAGACGTTTAGTATAAGCCACGGCCAACTGCTTCAGCGCGGAATCGTCGGTCGGCAAACCAAGCACGTCGAACTCCTCCGCTTCCAAAGCCGCCAAAGCGTCGGTCCAGTCGCCGTTTCCGCCGGTGCCTTCCTTGCCGCCCGCCAGCGCCGTTCCCGCCGTTTCGGTCAACTCACCGCTGCCCGCGAACGTGACGAAATCATTGCTTACGAGCGCCTCGGCCGAACCGACGATCTGGGCGTCGACTTCCTCGCCTTCCAGCAACGTGCGGACTTCGTAAGCGTCCGGTTGATCCACGCTGGCCTGCACGACGATTTGCAGGTCATTGCCGCGCGAGCCGCCGTATTTGGCGGTAGCCGTCAAATTGCCGATAGCGGCCGTAGCCTTTACGGCGTTTTTGGCCCCCAGCCGATAGATCAGCACCTGGCTGGCGTGCGCCATCGCCGCTGCAATGTGGCGGATTCTTGCGTCAGCCGCGTTAAAGCCCAGCAGCTTCAAGGCGTTCTGCAGAAAAGTCGCCGCCTCCAGCTTGATCAATCCGCTTGGCCCCCAAGGCAGCGATGCCGGAAAAGCCGCTACCCCGCGCTCGCCGACCATGCCTAGCGGGCGAGCCGCCGATTTAAAATTAATGTAAACCCCTGGAGATACTTTATTTTGCGTTGTCCATGTGCCGTTAGCCATGTTCCTTCACTCCTCTTTGGATAAATGATTGTAGCGCCTGCTCGGCCTGGGCTTCCGTATAGGCCGCCCCGTCCTCCAGCGTCACGTGCAAAATGTCCTTTTCCACGCCGCTAAAGCGTTTGGCCGCCAGCAGCTGGGCCTTGGAAAAAGTCCGTTCCGCCGGTGCCACAGGCTTGTCCGCTTTCTTCTTAAACACCATCTTTGACCTTCCCCTCCTGCCGAAGTTTTCTCATCTTGATCTCTTCGCTGGCCGGCGACCAGACCCATTGGCGGAATGTCAGGTACAGATGCAGCGTCCCGTCGTCCTTGATTTCGGCGTTTATGCCCGCCCCATGCGACAGCCCGTCATCCGCCGGAAAATCCGCAAACAACTCGCAGAGCTGCTCCGCCATGTCGTAGGCAGACTCTCGGCTGCGTTCCGCCGCGGGGAAAAACCCGACATCAAGCGAATAGGTCCGCTTAAAGCGCCGCCCCAGCTCCTGATTCTGCTCCGATTTCAGCAGCCGCACGAAAAAGCACGGCCCCGTGAATCCTTCCGGACTCGGCTCGGTATAAACCGGCAGATCCCGAAACCGGGCCGCTACCGCCGCAGCCACCCGCTGCACCACGTCGTTCATGATCGACTGTGACAAATGCTCACCTGCCTTCGCTTAGGCTTGCTTTTCCCGCCGATTTTCAAGGACGCAGCATTCCGGACAGCATCAACCGGCATCGAACGGCCGACGCTTCCAGAACACTTCACGGCTGGCCCCATCCGGCGTCCCTTCTATTGCACAATTGTTCGAACGCCCTTCCTCTATAGCGCCTACCTGGTATCATCACCCGCTGCAATGAGGGCACACCCAGAAGGGATGCCTGCCGCCACCTCTGAAACCGGCGAGAAAAAAATAGGGCCGTGAAAGTCTCATTCACAGCCCCGTTCGGTATTAAGTTTTCATCTTTCGACACTATCATTTTATCGCGGATTGGCGGCCATCATCGGCCCTAAAGCGGACATGGAAAGGACAATGAGAGGACAGGAAGGGGACATTTATCGTAATCTCTCCATTACAGTCTGCCTTGACATTGAGCTCCTCATGAATCGGAGTACGCAAACTTGAATTAGCAACGTGGCGAATACATATAAGAGAATAGCAGGCCACGGAAATTTATAATGAATAAAAGAAAGTCCTCCAACGTTCCCCAAAGATTCGCTTAACCCATACCCGATAAGATTTCCTGCAAGGAGAGAAACCACGAAGCTTCCAACAATTAAAAATCCTGTCTCGCAACCCAACATAGCGGATAACTGTTTCCGATCCATGCCTATGGCTTGCATAATTCCGATTTCGACTCTTCTCGCGTTAATTGTGGTCATAACCGTGTTCAACAGATTAATAACGCTAAATAAGGCTATAAAAATCATAAAACTGTACACAGCAATCGTGATCATTCGAAAGCCCGCCTTATTGGACTTCACCATGTCAGAAAATGAAAGTAAATTTAAAGTGTCCTCATTTTGGATCAGATGTTGCAACTGCTCCTTAACGATTTGTTCATTCGTATTTTCCTTGAGAACCACTTCAAAACTTTGATTCGGATTAAAAGGGGCTAAGGATTGCATGACTTTGGACGGCAAGTAAAACTCTGTTCCCAAGTTTTTATCCGCTATATCGCCAATGATCTCGAATTCATGTTCAACCTTGTCCCGATCATTGCCAATGATAAAAGAAATACGGTCGCCAACGGCGTACTCAATGCCATAAAATCCGAAAGCACTACTGGCGCTGTTCATCAGAATATGGGAATCATCCGAAGAATCAACTTCAGGCAATTTTCCTTGAACCAGGCGCTTTCTTAAAGACTCTATATTATTTGGCGAAATGTTTTCTATGCTTACCACCGCAGGTCCTTCACTTGCGCTCGTTCCTTTGACAGCGGCTTCGATATACTGACGTTCTATAACACGATCAACTCCGCTTATGGAGAGGATGCTGTCCTTTAAAGTCCCGGAGAGCTGATTCTCGCTTTGCAGATCGCTTAAATTCACCGTTTCAGAATAAAGTTCACTGTTGATTTGAATCACGAACTTCCCGTTATTCGGGAAGTTCGGCTGAGTTCTGGAGACCGCATCAACCGAATTCAGCAGTGTCGCAAATGAAATGAACAGAACGCCGCTTAAAATCAACGATAACAACGTCAACAGCGTTTTTTTTCGGCTTCTTGTTAAATTCATCCCGGCCAAAGTAAAGGGGGTAAGCCGTTTCGAGCTTTTCTTCTCTTTCCTATTATAGATATAGATTTCCGCTCCGATGTAGCGAATCGCTTCGATCGGAGATATTTTCGCTGCGAACTTGGCCGGCGCGTTTAATGAAAACCGCACCGTTATAAGCGTAAACAAACCTGCCGCTATTGCGAGAAACAGGCTGGGAAGGAACGCCCAAACCGAAGGATTCATGGCCCAACTCATCAAGCATCCTAGGAGAACGCCAACCGGGATAAAATTACGGGATAAATATCCCCCTTCATATTTCACCATTTTTTTTATTTGCTTGCGCGTTGCTCCTAATGCCCGTAGTTGTCCGTATTGTTTGATTTGTTTGGTAATCGATATATAAAAAATGTTGTAGATTACGACCCAGCATGCCAATGCAATGACCACGATGATGCAAAAAATCACCAGGACGGTGCCGCCTGATAGATTGTTGGTATCTACGTTCATATTATTGATCTGAACGTTTTGCTCAGGAAGGCCAATCTGCTTTCCGATATCTTTGATTTTAGATTTCAGCTCTTCATTGGCATAGCTGCCGGCATTTTGCACTTTAATGGCCGCAGAATATTTTGCCTTGGAAAGGTGCGGATCGGCCGCGATAAACTCTTTTGATACCAGGGCGTTGTAGCTGATCCGATTGGCCTCTCCGGACGCAGTCGTTTGTAACAAGCCCGAGATCACAAATTCGTTCGTCTGCATTTCCTTGCTGGCGTTGTTTCTAAACTCCACTACGATACGATCCCCGATACCGGGTTTGGGAGCATCGGCCGAAAAGTAGCCTTCTTCTATCGCCATTTCATTGGGCTGTGTCGGAAACTTGCCCCGAACGATACTCGCCTTCGACAAATCCATCATCGTCTGATCCGTATACAAAATCGATAATGATCGCTCCTCTTGCTTTTCCCTGCCCACCTCCAGGTAAAGCCCAACCTTGTCGATATCCTCTACTTGTTGTATTCGAGAAATTTCATCTTGGCTGACATCATAAAAAATGGCCTGAAAATCGGAATCATTTTGTAAGTTTGTAAAAGAGTTATATCCAAATGTCAATACAACCGTTAATAAAAATGCAGCCAAAGCAATAATACTGCCGGCAAAGTAATATTTAACTCTATCCGCCTTTAAGTTCGCTTTGGATAATCTTTTTATCCCTGAAGTATTTAATTTCGCCATTTTTCTACCACCTTATTTTCCGGAACTGCTGGCATTATTTTTCCGTCTTCGATGCGTACGATACGATCAGCAAGTTTGGCGATATCCGGATTATGCGTAATCATAATGAGAGTTTGATTAAACCTTCTGTTGCTCATCCGCAAAAGTTCCATCACGCTGGCACTTGTTTTGCTGTCCAGGTTGCCCGTCGGCTCATCGGCCAGAATAATCGCCGGCTTCGTTGCCAGTGCCCTTGCAATCGCCACCCTTTGCTGCTGTCCTCCGGACAATTGATTCATTAATTTCGTTTGTTTATCGGATAAATCGAGCATCTCTAAAATACTTGTTAAATAATCTTTATCAATCTTCCCATGATCCAGTTCAACCGGAAGTATAACGTTTTCGTAAACATTCAAAGCAGGGATCAAATTGTAATCTTGAAAAATAAACCCGATGTTTGTTCTCCTGAACACCGTGAGTTGGTCATCGCTAAGTTTGGACAATTCGCATCCGTTGATGACCACTTTTCCTTCCGTAGGTTTGTCGAGCCCGCCGATTAAATTTAACAAGGTTGATTTGCCGCTTCCCGAAGTTCCCTCGATCGCGACAAACTCTCCGGGGCTCACTGCTAAGTTGACGCCATCCAAGGCTTTGATCAGGTTAGGGACTGTTCCATAATATCTTATTAAATCCATGGCTTCCAGAATTGCCACAATACTACACCCTTTCTCAGAATTTTATTTCTGATAAAATTCGCCAGAGATCCTATTAGGCAGACAAATCGGCACGAGAATACAAATTCCGGCAATTTCATAATTACCTTTCTGTAAAAAAATTCCTTATCCTGCCTGGTTTAATATATTTAATAAATTATCCATAAATCTCTCATAGAGATAATGGGCGGCACTTATCAGGCCAATTTCTCGTTGAAATAGCACTGTAAAAAAAACAAAAACAGAGCACTCAAGCGAGCGCCCTGTAATCGAACGAACCGTTGATTCAGAAAATCAGGATAACTCAAAGCGTTTTTCCTGCTCTATTTCCGAACCAATAAGCCCTACCTTTTTTAAATCTTCAAGATTCAAGTACATGATATTTTTATATTTTTTGACGCGCAAATCGCCTAATACAAAATCGCCTTCTTTGGCGTTCTTGTATTCGTCGGTTAAGGGGATATCGTATCTGACAACCTCAGTACCCACATATTTGCCGATCGAAAGCTTACTTTTATCGCTGCTGCCCAAATTAACAATTTTTTCGATTTCCGAGAGCATAGCCAGTGAGATCCAACCTTCGCTCATCAGCGGCGGCAGTTTCTCATTGTTATCTACCGCGGCAACATAATTGGCATCAAAATAATCGGGGTACCCTTTATACCCGGGGTCCTTCGATTCTTCAGCGGTTGGAGGTTCGCCGATAATACGGTATTTCGGAGAGTTCTTAGCCACATTGTTTTCCAACTCGATCTCGGCCAGTTCTCTCATCATATTTAATTCCTCTTCGGCTTTGAGACCAATCTCGACGGTTCCATAAGAAGTGAAAAATACATCAACCCCCTCAACGCTGTATGAGGCCCCTCCAAAAGAAGGGCTCGTGATTAAAATACCATTCACTTTCGATGAGTAATTGGCGGTGTACCCTGTCATTCCCCCGACAAATTGAAGCGGAATATAAGTCGTGCCGTTCCGAGTAAAAGGCGCTGCCTTCAGAGATTTCTTCTTGCCATTAACATATGCGGTTTTGCTGCCGACTTTAAATGTTACCTTTAATTGATCTGCGGTTCCTGTGGTTTGACCGGATTTCTTATCGTACCCGATGTTAATATTCAGCTTCTCAAATACTTCCCGAAAAGGTACGAATGATTCCCCGTTCCGGTTTATGGATTTCGAGGAGAGCGGCTGCCCATCGACAAAAACCTTCGATCCACTGGCGGCCGCTGAAGCGGATACAGCACTTAGACTAAATAACAACACACATACAATAGATATAATAGATAATCTTTTCAACAAAGAGCCCCCCATAAACTTAGGTTAGTTTCCACTAATTACTAGTCTAATAGGATTAGGGCTTGTGTCAAGGAATTTAGTAGATGGGTACTAGGGCACTTTCAACGAAAAAGAGGGCCAAGCCCTCTTTTAAATTCCTCTTTTCAATCATCGCACCGCAACGGCCTCTTTGATCATTGGATAGAAGGTTCTTGCATTTTCTCCGTCTTTGAACATGGCAATATCTAGCTTTTCCCCGTTCAACTCTACCGGGATATGCTTTCTGCCGTCCAGAAAAGCTACCGTGCCCAGAGCCATAAGGCCTTCCGCACTCGTGCCCACGAAGAACCCACCAATATCCTTCATTAATTTTTTGCGATTTCCGTGGTTATCCTTTTCCTCAAGAGAGTATCTGATCGTAATGACTTCAGCCATGCGACTGGTCTCGATTTTGTTGACTTCTACATGTTTGATGAAAACGATGGAGTCCTCTTTCTGCAATTCTACATATGGGCCATCATTAATTAGATAATGATACCAAAAGTGGTGTCCGCCCAGCTTTTTTCGTTTACTGCCCTGCTCCCCCAAAAACACATGTTCGAAGTATGAAGTGCTGTTACCTCTAAATTGTTTGAACCAGAGCGATTTAAGCATGTCCATCCACTGCTGATCTGAACTTCTCGCGGAAAGGTGTCCATTGGATTGGGCAAAATCACGGGCAATTCGCAAAGGCTCAGTTCCAATGGCAAACTGCAAAAATTCATTGATTTCGGCTTGTTCCTCAAGACTGCTCGGATCGTTTTTCCCAACTTCCCAATTATAATTGTCATGCAACTTGATGAATAAGTTATAGGACTGTTTCTTATTTTCTGGGATGTGGACTTCTTTAAAGACCGTGATTTCGTTTTTCTCGCTTCCGAGCTTTGGAGATTCATCAGGTGTAGGGTTCATATCAACGATAACGTAGCCTTGGTCCGGATTTTTCTGATCCTCACTCAATCCTCGAATCAAAGGTAAAATTCCGTTGCCCTTCATGTCTGCTTCCCAGACCTTTTGAAATGTCATAAGGTGTATCCCTCCGCAAAATTTAATGTTTGGTACCCTAATGACATCATCTGCGACAGACGCTCATTTTATGTGTAACGAATTATGGAACCACAATAATAATTGACCGATTCAGGGTTATTATAGTTAAGGGTTTTACGATTATAGTTGAAATCAAATTTGAATTTAACCTCCCCATAGTGCCAAGCAGAAAGTTAAGCATAAGGAACGACAACACGCTTCTTCTCATTTCTTTTCACCTCACAAATTAGATTTATATATTGATTCTGTCTTTCCTGGGAAGCCACGTGTCTGAACTGCTCGAATAACTGTACGCAACGAAAAAGCATGGATTCATGATTAAGTCTTATGGCAAGCTCCAAACTATCTAATAAATTCCGGATCCCCAAATCATGGGCTGCCTATGCAAATCGTAACAAGCGAGCTCCGTTAAGAAACGGACATAATGATCGTCCACAATCTGCGCATTGTATTTGCCAAAACGGTAGAGCCGTTCTTTTAGCGCAAAATGCGGTCTGAATCGCTCCAAAAGATCGTCCACAATCAATTGGTAACGGTTAGCCGCCTGCAAAATCCGGTACATCGCCGGAATCATCTCGTGCTCCTTGGCAGCAACGCACTCCGCATAATCCGCCAGCACCTCAACCTCACCGGACATCAAACGGTATAAATAAGTGTTTGCTTTTCCCCAATCCCGAAACTGCTCGGCAATCTGCCGCTCTTGCTCGCTCAATCCCTCGCCATTACGCGCCTCATAATTAACATACTGTCTAACATATTACAAAGCCTGTTCATACTCTTGACGAGCGTCGCAAACATTCGCCTTTAACAAAACGGCCGCACGCATATTTTCCTCTTGATCGTCGCCGAGGCCGATCGTAAACAGCCGATAACGGCTAAACGCCAAGCATTCGGAGTGCTGATACCTTTCGCACTCGGCGACGCAGTCATATAGCAGTGCCGCAGCCTCTCTTTTTCCCTCCCGAAAAAACTCCGCCGCCGTTTCAAACAACATCGGTACATACGCCAAATGATCCGCACCGCCTGAATAAGCCGTTCTATGCAATCCAGCTTCCCCAATTCCGACATCGCCGCAAGAACGGCCCCAAGCGCCGCCAATCCAGAGGCAAATTAAGCAAACAGTCCACCAAATAGGCCTCGTAAAGGCTGCCTTCCCCCCGCCCATTCCCACCGTGATCAGATCCAGATTATGAATGGAGATTTGGGGCGATGCCCGCTTAACATCGAGCTGATTGTCCCCACGTTAATCCCGGAAATTTCCGAAAACTGATGGAGCGTTAACCCTCTTTGTCTCAGAAAATCCTCCAATTCTTGTCTGACCGTGGTTGCAGGTTTCATAGGTAAACCTCCTTTAATGGCAGAAAACCTACGGTAAGAATCATTGCAGAAACTACGTGCACCCACATATGCCCATTTTCGACTCCATTATACTATATATGTGTAGTATTTTGTATATAAAAAACTAAATTTACTGCCCTGCATAATATTTGCCCGGTCACCTAAGCTTATACTGAGGTGATGAAATGGCAGAATTGCGCAATTTTCTAGGGAATCGAATCAGAGCAATCCGAAATGCAAAAGGACTCACCCAGCAAAATTTAGCGGATATATCCGGCTTGGATTATAGATATATCGGAGCCATCGAACGTGGGGAACGGAATTTCTCCATAGATAATTTGGAAAAGGTGCTTGTTGCCTTAAACGTTTCGCTCCATGAAGTTGCTTACTTAAGCGTCGAACAAGGTAAAGTCGAAACAGCACGTTGGGAAGCCATTGATCAGTTTATTGCAAGTACTGAGGGGTTGTCGGAGGAACAGATTGAGATTTTGCGGCGGGTTAATCAGGAAGTTATAAAAGCGTTTAAATAGCCTTTTCCCAGTAGGAAAAGGCTATTCTTGATAAAGCAGGTTGACAGATGATAAAAGTTGAGGGGAATAAAAAGTCCATTCGAAGCTAATCGAATAAATACTATAAACTATACAAGTTGGTCAATCCTCATTAGTTTATTTGCAAAGTTCGATAGAATTTCAGAACGAAGTTTAATGAAATCATCATAATTATCATTAAAAAGCTCAATAGGACATAATGCTCGTTCTAGAATATCATCAATTTGACTAGGCATTTTTTCCCTATATTTACTTGGAGCCGCACCACCAATTTGATTATTATCCGACCTAGATAAAAAGGCAAAGTTGGCTAAGCAGTTTTCACTGTAAGTACCATTTTGTTGGCTTGCGTTTATAAAAGCACGAGGGTACAGATGATGAAACTCGTTTCTATTGTATTCTTTTAGTACATTACGTAGGCTAACTGGAGCACCTGTAATAAAGCTTTTTGGTTGCTTCTGGGCGAGCAGAAGTATAAAAGTTGCGGCATTAACTGTATTTAACCTAAATATCTCTCGCTGGAAGAATTCCGATGTAATTATAACCGGAAAATCAGAGAGCCTAGAATCTTCCCCTCTTTTCAATTTTGACATTTCCTCAATATCTGTTTTAAGATTTCTTAGAACTCCGCTACTATATCTTCTTGAAAAACAACACTTCCAGAACCAGCTAATAATTGTCCTTCTTTGACTATCGTCATATTTAATTTGAACATTTCCGCCAACTGCAAAAAAAACAGATAGTGGGACAAGTAATGTATTAAATGGTAAGTTTGAAAGAACTTGAATATTAAGATTTTCCCTTAAAAAATCAATTGCTCCTTTTACACCATTTTCAATTTCATTGAATCTATCCCTTACAACCGCTCCATCTAAACCAATTAAAGACTCTGGAGAGGCATCCCCTACCGTAATTGCAGCACAACAACGCAACAATAAAGTCATATCATCCCCTACATCTTTAAAACCAAAAGGCGCGAGTTCCTCACCAAATTCCCTGAAACGTTCTTGCAGGGTAAATTCCTCACTCCAAGTCCATGCAGAAAGTAACTGCATGGTATCAAGTTCTACTCCCATTCTATTAATTCTTTCAAAAATAATTGCCACAGTAGCACGATCTTCCGTAGTAATCGTTTGAATGGGTATTCTGACTTCCTTAAATACTGATTGCATTCTATCAATCTTATCTGCCAGTTCTTCACTGAAGTTAGCAGTGGCTCTTCTATAAGAAGTTGTATCAAAAAGAGCTTTTAACGGGAAGTGTCTAGTTAAATCAACTTGGTCTTCAGACAATGCAATGAATTGCGGCTCTTTTATATTAGGATCAGTTTGAAAATCAAAATATATTTTGGTCCACTCATTATTGTCTTCCTCTTTAATTTCTGTTTGAAACACACCAAAAATTGAAGTGATTCTTTGTTGCCCGTCAAGTACATAGTCTATTGGAAAGTCAGGGTCATTTTCTGGGAGTTTAAACGGCCCAAGTTGTCTTTCCGTTTTAAGCGGCTCTTTGGTTCTCCAAAAAAGTAAAGAGCCAAAAGGATACCCTTTATAAATACTATCCATAAAAAATGCTACTCTATTAGCATCCCAAACAAAGCCTCTTTGAAAAGCTGGGATCCTAATTTGCCCTCGCTGAATATTCTCTACTATTTGTCTTATTGTAAGCCCTTCTGACATTTTGCAATCCTCCAAATAGGTTTATTTTTCCATCCTTCAACTTATACATACCCATTTTTAAGTAACTTTATAAATCAACTTGTTTGTCATTCCAAGACAGGAAACTTTTGTTCAACCCTCTTTAAACTTTTCCACATCCATCGTATCCAAAACATCCTTAATCACACGAAAAATAAGCTTGTTTTCTTCCAATGAACGGCTATACAACAGCGAATTGATTACCTCTATAACCTCGGCCTTATCCTTCCATGAATTCACGTTCTTCATTTCATGGAACTGAAACATCACCGCTAATGGCACATCCAATCCTTGAATGATTTTCTCCAGCGTTTCGATGGAAATGTTGCGCACTCCACGCTCGACTGTTCCTATGTATGATGCATTAACTCCAGCTTTTTCTGCCAGCTGTTCTTGTGTGAGTCCTTGTTCTTTCCTCAATTGTTTTATCCGTTTACCTATGATTTTCAGCAGCACCATTAACCACCTCTCTATCAGATTAGAGAAGCATTGTGCCCATAAACAGAACATCATATACACTTTATTATTGAAATTAATTCTTATATGCACTAAAATAAAAATTACAACTAGATTCTTTCACGAATCCCTTGAACTTCCAAATATGAAGAAGGGAAATTCAATGAAGTATCTTAACATTTCCATAGAACCCTTGGATGATACAAATACGGTTTATTTTTATGGAGGAGCCCTGCCCATAGACTTTAACTTGCTAAATATAACTCTTTATGGCTGCCCCGAAAGTGAGTTCCTTCAAGCGAGTGAAGCCATGCAGCAGCTGGTGAATCGAACATTGGAACGGACTCATATTAATTTGTTTGTGAAGCAAGTCAATTTTCCGACTTACGGAGCTATCCATGGATTCTTAAAGTTCAGTCCGAAAAATAGACGGCTAATGGTTTGGGTTTTCGATAAAAAACTTCGAGATTGCCGTGCTTTAGGATTCTACGAGCTATGACTTAAAATCCACATTCGAACGCCTCTTTCCCTCCCCATAAAACGTTCAAAACCGCAGTAACACTGCTCCTCCATCCTAGCCAAGTTCTTGGAGAAAACAACTTTAAGGGACAGGCATCACTGTATTTCAAATTTGTTTCATAGATAAGAGGCGGAAGCTGATCTTCAACTTTATTTCCCTTCCTCGTTGACCGTCTGCCGATCGTCCGTGTACAGTGTGGTTCGATTATGTAGCTTTTCCAAGTGAAAACCGCCCTCCCATGCCAAGAAGGCAAGACGAAGGGCGATTTTTAGGGCCGGTTTTCACTTAGCGATTTACGGTGTGGTTTTTCCCGTAATTATTATCCCAGTAAGTTTGTCCATTGACGGTGTAGGCAATAGCGTACTTAATTTGTGAAACGCTGGAGTCGATATTGTTAAAGCTGAAATGCCAGTTTTCTACGCTGTCGTCAGAGTTTGCGGGTATGGAGTAACTGGCGTGTCCTTCCCGGGTTGTATTCCAGTTGTCGGTTGTATAGACGATTTTGACCTCTTTGCTGTAGTTTAAGTTTTTGACGTATACGCTCCCCTCGAAATTGTTCAAATATAAGGAGTCGTATGCTCGAAGCACGTTTGGTTTACCAAGGATGGTTGAGCTTTCAGTGTAACGGCTGACCGAGTAGTTTTGTCCATTGTTGTTGTCCCAGTAGGTTTGTCCGTTAACTTCATATTTGATTGCGAATTGAATCGTCTGGGCATTAATAAGTTCCGGATGAGTATTGTTCATGCTGTTGGTCGACACCAGGAACTTCCACTGTTCGTGCGTGGAATCCGTTGGTCCTTCATAAGAAGCGTCCGTATCGTACCATCGTCCATCTCCGGGAGTATAGTGAATGGTTACGTTTTTTTCAGGGCTGAGGTTGCTTACTTCGATGTTACCACTGAAGCCCACGTAGCCATACTTGTAAATATAGAGATTGGCCGAAATCAGTTGAACCGGCTGGTCGCTTGCAAATGCAGATTGAGCAAACGTTAGCACAAAAACGACTATCAACGCCAAACCCGACAGTATCTTCTTCGCTTTTCTTAACACTCTCTACCATCTCCTATTATTTGGTATAATTTACACTATTAAAATATCACAAAATATACCAATAATAAACAGATATTTCTTAAATTTTCTGAAATAAATGAAAAGTAATTGGTTTATTAATTAAATTTATATTCAAACGTTTGCTCAAAACCGTCTTGCTCTCCAGATACCCCACAGGGGCTGGCAGAAGCTAAGTATAATGAACAGCAAGCACTCGGTTTATCGTTCATATTTATGTACTTATAAGTACTATTAAATCGCTTATATTTCTATTATAATTATATATGTGCCTTACCTAAACTAAAAGAAGAGGTGGAAATCCATGAGTTTACCAAAAATTGTTGGAAAACGAATACGCGAATGTAGAAGAAAGAAGAATTGGACCCAGGAGCAACTAGCCGAAGCTGCTTCGCTTCATAACAGTTACATAGGCAGCGTGGAGCGTGGAGATCGCAATATCTCCTTGGAAACATTGGAAAAAATCGCTTTGGCTTTAGACGTACCTGCAGGAGATCTAGTTCAGTCGGAAGAAGCATTGGACAAGCAGCGTTTGCTTGATGAACATTTGAAGTTGGTAAGTGGTAGAAATGCGGAAGAGATCGCGTTGATTACGAAGATCACTAGGGATGTAATTTGGGGGATGGAGATGAAGGGGAACTAATTAACGGAAGGTAGAGAGACAATTACTAGCATACACGGCATGAATGGAAACTATCTGCAAATTCCAAGTTACTGTCCTGGATACAACGATTTTTTAATACAATAAAACCATTCCGCTAAACTGAAGTGGAGTGGTTTTATTAGTCCAAGTATCTAAGTCCGTATCATTATCAGTTCACTCGCCCCAGTCTATTTCTCCTTCACGTCCATTGTATCCAAAACATCCTCTATCACGCCAAAAATAAGCTTGCTCTCTTCCAAGGAACGGCTATAGAGCAGTACTCTAAAGGATGTTCCACTTCTTAAGTTTTATGGATATGGAAGTGGCGATAAATCCGCATATCCATTCCCGGAGATATCGTAGCTGTTTACATTTTGAACCCATATATAATATTCTCCCTCGGGTATCCCTCTAAAATCAAAAGATGTATTTTCACTAGTATACCTTCCGGTTACATAGTGGTCCTTTTGAAAGTCTTTGCTTATCAACATATATAGAACTTGTGGGCTTCTAATTATGCTGAGATTGTCTGCCCACTGTACTACAGTTACCGTCACAATGCGTCCGTAGTCTGAATCGGGAACAGTGAGTGTACTACTTGATTGAGAGATTTCTGATTCCCCTAATCCACTATATTCAAAAACGACACGTGAGGAATTAACTGCAAAGTTATTTTCAGGCACCTTCGGTATTTGACTTTCTGATGAATCTTGCCAAACCATATGTTTAAATATTTCTTCCAGCTCGCTTTGGCTTAATTCAACTTTTTCCATAGAACCTAAACTCACATTCATTTCAGAAGAATTACCAGACTCTGCATAAACACCTACGTTAAATGCTAGCAACAAGACAGTAGCTACTACGGTTGATGACAGCCATTTGACTATTTTCATTGTGCATCTCTCCCTTCTATTAAACTCTCAAGGAATATATTCCATATATTAACTATATATCATTTTGAAGGAATTGATACATTGATTTCTATGTGCTTGGTTGTATTTTTCCTTATGGTTTCAATCAAATATCCTATTATCTCACTGCAACTTAAATTGAGGAAAACCATAGAAAAAATAAGGATTCAAAATATTGTTATTTTTGGTACGATTATTATAATGAAAAAGATTTACAATGAAGTAGGTGATAAGTCTTTGAAAAGTAGATCAAAACATATAGTTTGCTAGATATGGGAACAGGCGCATCAGAAAAAAGGAGGGTTTTCATGACAAAACAAATTCATGTAGTTGTTATTGATAACCAACCTGCCGTAAGTGCTGGTATCAAAATCATTTTAGAGGAAGATACCTCCATTAAAGTGATTGGCTCGGCTAAAAATGGTAAGGATGGTTTAAAACTTATAGAACAATTAAATCCATCCGTAGTTTTACTTGAATTAAAGCTACCTGATGGTTCTGGTCTTAAACTATTACGGCATATAAAAGAACAATTTCCTGCGATTAATACTATTATTTATACAGGATATGATTTTGAGCCTTTTCTTAATGAAATCATTGAGAGTGGAGTAAGCGGAGTTATGAACAAAAATGCATCCACAAAGGAGATTCATCAACTAATTCGTAATGTTATAAATGGTTATACGATGATCCCTTTAACAATATTTAGCAGAATGAGGATACATCGCTCTCCAGAAGTTCAGCATTATTGGGAAATTGATTTGACTGATAGTGAAAAAAGAATTGTATCTTTAATAGCTCAAAAATATACAAATGTAAAAATTGCCAGTGAAACGAATGTCAGTGAAAGTTCTGTAGAAAATCATTTAAAGAAGCTATACAACAAGCTTGGTGTAAATTCAAAAGCTGAAGCATTTAATAAAATAACTCGTGAAAACAGAATCTTGGCCCTCAAGGACATATAAATAAAAATACATATTTTTTCAAGCCATGTAGGACTCATAATTGAACAAACTAAAACAACAGCTTCGTTACTCCTCAAGTGATTCCCTAAAAATGAGTTTTACACAAAATTCTTGGAGACCCAGCTGTTGTTTTAGCTTGTCAGGGGAAAGGGGGCTCATTAATTTCCTTATCTGAATGCATTCTCTTACCGTAAAGCTCACTCTTCAACTTTCAAAAACTTCTTCTCCCCTATGATTACCATCTTAGTATCTTTTCTAATGTCACCTAAGTTATAAACCACACCTTCCGAAGGTACGGGAGCATCGGGTGTATACTCAAAATCACCGAACTTTGTGGTTATTCCGTCAACATATTTTGCAGTTTTAGCATTCCCTATTTCCTCCGGGGTAGCTTTTCTGACAATCATGTTGCCTTTAGTTTTGTTACCCGTATCTGAAATGTTCAGAAGCGCCAGAAGCACGACGGCACAAACCAACGAAGCTGCAATGGTGATTAAAACAACTTTTTTTCGATTTCTCATTGGACTGATATAATCCTCCCTAAGTATTTTTATAACATAATTATATCTTATCTTGATTGTGGATTAACACCCATTTTTTACATGGTTTCCCACAAGGGACTTAGGGGGGACACTAAATTTTAATGAGAGAATCACCCATAACTCCGTATACTTAGTCATCCTCCCAAAGGACTTGTCCACGGAAGATTTAGCGGCGTTCTTCCATATCTTGTCCCGAATGATGTCTTCCATGTTGAGGTCCAGCTCATCGGCCAGTTCGTCGTGATCTCCTGTTTTTTTGTGCAACACCGCGTCTTCGGACAATTTCCACTGAAAATTTTCCAGCAATTCGAAATCCTCCAGGCTTAGCGAGATAACCTCAATGGTCCTTAGAGAGGCCATCGATGCGTTTATTGATTATGAAGAACCATTGGGCTTGGGCGCTTCGATTGAAGAGATCGGGCATTATTGCTGGAAATACTATGACGCGCGCGATACGAAGAAATATTATTTTAATCAGGAATTGGCTTTTCCCGGGAATTTAACGAAAAAATTGATCGAACGAGTGCTGATCGCCGCAAACGGACAACAACAGCTCGAAATGCAGCTTATTCCGTCATTATTGTCGATTTGGTCTGGACGGAAGGTGCCCGGGGAGTATCACACCGTGATCAACGAACACAACTACAAGGACTTCATCGATTATGTCAGAGAGCTCTCCAGAGGAGATTGGGAGGCTGGGGAAAAATATTTTTACGGGCATAAGCTATAGCTTCCCGAATCACATTTTATGTTCTCCGTACAGATCGATGGCGGAGGTAGAATATCATGATTGCAAGGGTCGCCGACAGGAAGACGATTTGCATTAGGGTGCGGGGAATCAATGCATCTAACGGTTTCGTCGCAAGGCCTGAAAGGGCATAGTGGACATTTGCCGGGAACATGCAGATGAGTAGAAGCGAGAGCCCTGCAGCTGCCCAAGGGGCGGTGGGCCGCCACAGCAAACCTATAGCCCCTGCCAACTCCAGCAGACCGGTGATCGTCACGATTAGACCGGGATAGGGCAAGATGGACGGTACCATGCTAATAAGTTCTTCCCGCATCCATACAAAATGAACCGTGCCGGTCAACACAAACATAGCTGCAACTCCGCCTCGAAGCGCAACAGGCCAAGAGCGCAGACGTTTTACTCCCGCGGCTCCCAGAGCGAGAATGACAAGCGTGACGACAACAAGAACAATAAGGGGTTCCATCGTATGACCTCCGTTATTTTCGGTTTCGAGAGTACCCGCGGCTCAGAATCCTTTTGTCACCATCAGGTAAAGAATAACGAGCGGCAGCAAAGTAGCGGCCGTGCCGTATATGGCCCATATCCGGGAAGCGCGGCAATATTGTGCGGAGATGGTGCCGCTCTCTATGCATTCGGCGCTATACCGGATCATTTTGCGCTGCATCGGAATCAGAACGGCCAGCCAAACGAGTCCGGTAACGGCAAACAAGCCTAGGGAAAGGGTAAGCCAGTTTAGACCCGACAGCGAGAATCCAGATAATCCGGCCATTGTACCGCCTGAGAGGACGATCAGGATGAACCCGGGAATGGTGAAAACATAATCCGCGGACATCACGTTCTTAACAGCATGGTGAATGACCTGCGGGTTACCGGTCAGATCGGCCCGAATTTTCCAAAATGCCGCCGTCACGATATTTCCAACCATCAATAAAACGCCGATCAGATGCAAGGTTAACCAGAGTCCCACTTATCCTCACCCTTTCTATTCCCGTTCTCTACGGGGGTTTAGAATATCCGTCATCAATGCCGTTAAGTCCTGCGCTTTAAGAATCGCCCGAACGTTCGGAATGCTTGAGCGGATGCGGAAACCAAGGGTCATCAGGGTGAACATTTCCGCCGTTTTTTCCGCATCCACCGTCTCTGGAATGACTCCGTGCTTCTGGCCCGTTTCAATCCATACCTTGGATAAATATACGGACCGATCGTAATACTCCTTCAACGCTTCCGCGACTAAGGGGTCTTCCTCCTTGCCGAGTAAATACAGCAGCACTTTGTTGGTAATGCTATATGGGCTTTCATACTCGATAATACTCTCCTTGATTTTCTCCATCGGGTCGTCGAAATTCCGGCGGCCATGCTCAACTTCATTCATGAACCGTTGATTGGTTTCTTCAAGAACTTCTTGTAAAAGCCAAACAAAGATTTCGTCTTTGCTTTTGACATAATGAAAAATCGCCCCTTTGGACAAGCCGGATCTGTCCATGATGTCCTGCATCGTAATCGAATAGCAGCCTTTTTCCTCAATCAATGCCTTGGTTGCGTCAATCAGCCGTCTTGTTGTCTGTTGTCTGCGTTCCTCCTGTTTCAAAGCCGCCCCTCCATGTAATCATTTAAATTTTATATGTTTATTATAAATACAGACCGTCGGTTTGTAAATATGCAAAGAGGATATTGAACGATAACTTACTCATTCACCACCGTAATATCCTCATCCCTAATTTTCCAAAGCGGATCATGGCTTAGCCCCTTTTGTGCAATAAATCCGCTCACTTTCTTCGTTAGCTCAAATAGATTTGCGTATTCCAAGCTGCAATGCCGCTCTTTTTCGATAATTCTGTTGATGATAGTCATAAACTTTTGGGCAGCCTCATTTTCTTCCTCAGCGAAAACTTTCCATGCATTATACGGTTTTAAACCGTCGGCCTTTCCCTCTAGGTACTCGGCTTCAAAATTCGGTATGGATACAAAGGATTTGATGTTAAGGCCCTTCGCCCGCCCTGCCTCAACTTCTCTCATCATTTTTTGGTTCATCGTCCACATGGAATTTATGATGTATTTGCCGTTTCTTTTGATTTTCGGGCTATCCGCATCATGAAGAATACTGTAGTTCACTTTAAAATGATTGAGTATTTTTGACACAGTCACGATATTCGCTTTGCCCAAGCAATTGATGACGTGAACCGAGTCCTGCTCGATTTTCCCGGTTTGCATCAGTGATTTTACAACCGTAACTTCCGTTTCCCCTTCGACCAACAAATTATGATTTGCAAAGAAAAACTCGTTGAAATACGGGTTGCAGAAATTCAACATTTTCAAGTTTTCTTTATCATCGGCTGTAAACTTGGCATCACCTGTGGAAAAAGTGTTCACCGTGTGGTTAGCGCGGTGGTCTTTTTCAATTCTGATGATGGTTGTATGGTCTTTCGTCAGATCGATAAAAACAGGGGAATGCGTGGAGATCATCACCTGCCAATCGGAATGCTCAGCAATCGTGTAAAGTGATTCCATGGCGCTTCGAATCGCCGAGGGATGCAAAAAAGCCTCCGGTTCTTCCAATAGTAGAATTTTTTTCGTGCCTACGGCGACCGGCTTTTTTTTGACTTGGTGTCTGCCGGTTTCCGCAAGCATCTTTAAGGCCGACCACAGAAAAGTTCTCTGCAGACCCGTACCATGATTGGAAAGGGGGGCTAAATGCTGTTCACTGCTGCCCAGCCGGATAAAGCTGCCGCTGCCGATCAGCTTGTCCGGTTCGATTTTGCCGGCCTGGGGATCAATCTGGATGATGTTTGCCTCCGGAAAAACTTTCGTGATTTCCGCGGAAACCATAGCGCAGGAACGATTCAATTCCTCGGAAATCTCCGTTTGAACGTCCTCAGCCAATTTCTTAATATCGGCCAAAAACTGCCGAACCTTCGTGTTATCCCTTTTGGTGTTTTGTTTGATGGCATCGATGAGGATTTCAAGGATTTTTTTCTCTAATTCCAAGGGATCGTCGAGCGGGGATATTTTTAATGGAGTTGGGATCTTACTCGTCAGAATACTGTCAAAACCGCCCATGCCCCCTTTTTCGAACTCCCCAGTCGCGGGGTTAAAGGAGAACTTCTCACCGCCAGCATCAGGCGAAGACCAGCGGTATTGCGCTTTGATGCAATTTTTGTACCCGGATTCCTCGTCGTCATGGACCCACTTTTGGGCTAATTCCCCTTCTTCAACATCCACGAAAATCCCGGTAATGACGGGCTTATTATTGATGTCTTCGTTGTGAAAATCTTTCAATTTCAAGGGTGCCCCTGTGGAAGCAAAAGCCTCATAGGCGGATAGGACAGTGGTTTTGCCGACGTTATTTTTACCGATGAGTACGATAATGTTATCGATTTTTATTTTTACGCCCTCCGGACCGATCCCTCGGAAGTTTTCAATGATTAGCTCCGCTAATTTCATTTCCGTTCCCCCCGTATCCCTGCGAGATAATTAGAATGAGAGATTCACTATAATTATCCCCTTTACCACCTTTTTCTAACCCTTCAGTTGGCTACTTTTCAGCCGGGATTAAACGTATTATTTAATAAAAAGAACGGCCTTTGAGCCGCCCTATAAATACTACTGGCTATCTTCTGCCTTCACATAAGTATAGCCATATTCAATGATCGCCTCAGTTTCAGCTGTCGTTTCCGTTACATCATAGACGACATTATCTAAGTCGATATTCCTGTCAGATTGAAGTGTTTTTACATACCGCCCATTTTCCGTTACGATCTGATCAGGTTCCCGTTCTAGAAGGAAAGATGGAGGAACAGGGTCGTATGTAACGCTTTTTGATGTAGTTGGGGGGGTAACATGGATATTAATAATGTTTGAATAATTTCCAGTTAAGGCAATAGCACTAACTACCAGAACAGCAAACGTCCATGTTTTAGATTTAGCATTCATTGTTGATACACTCCCTTCAAATGGTAATTTGATTGCGGTCAACCGTCTCCCGAAATTGCAAAGCATTGCTGCTATACACGATCATGATGCTTTCCCCCTATCACAGCTCCGTATACTTCTCCCTTTTCCGTAGGCCTTGTCCACCGGATATGTTTAGAGAGATCGCCAAGTCTTTCGGATTATGGAACTGCTCCCAATTCCGGTCCTCCCGGAAAGCGAGGATCATTTTTATCAGCTCTTTATTCATGTTCGGCGCTCCTATCATCGTCTTACTTCCAACTTATTACGGAATGCGCCGTTCGTCAAACGTGCGGTCTGAAGACAAGGTGTATGAATCGGCTGTATAAAGAGAAAAATAACTGACATCTCCCTATCATCAGTCCAAAAAACCCATGACTTTTCCCACCCCATCCCTTAAAATAAAAACAATTTCATCAGTTTACTTAGTTTTTACGTTTGCTCGGAAGTACCAAAAAAGGCTCAAAACCAAAAACGGCGCTTGACCAACCAATCATGAGAACCTCCAGAAAAAATATAAAGCCAATAAATGTCGTTATTCCGGCGATATCCGTCCACGTGAGAGAAATAGAGGAAAATTATGTTCCTATTTTAGCAAATCACAAGGAAATGTCCGCGTCCCAGACCAGTCTTAGGAAAATAAGGACAAAAAATTCCGCTAATGGGACTGAACACCCCCGGCTTCGGATAATAAGCGCATAAAATTCCGCTATTTTCAAGGCCGGCGGTTCTTCGTGTTCCTGCAGCAGGCTGTCAAGCGCCGATTTCTAGGTTGGGCCAAAAAAAGAGGGAGGAATAAAATTGATCAAGCACCGAAGTCCAAAGCTTATCCTGATGTCAGCGATCCTGACCGCCAGTCTCGCGGCCATGCCTTTCTCGGCCTTTGCGGCCGACAGCGCCGGGACTACCGTGGAGCTCCGCATCCTGGAGACCACCGATTTGCACGTCAACATCGTCAACTACGATTATTTTGCGGACAAACCAACCGACGAGTACGGTCTGGCGAAAACGGCGACGCTCATCAAGCAGGCCCGTGAAGAAGCCAAAAACAGCGTGCTCATCGACAACGGCGACCTGATTCAAGGGAACCCGCTGGGCGATTACGTGGCCACGGTGGAGAAGCTGCAGGAAGGCCAAACGCATCCGGTCTATAAAGCGATGAATCTGCTGAATTACGATGCCGGCAACCTGGGCAACCACGAGTTCAACTATGGGCTGGATTTCCTCAAAACTGCGCTGAAAGGCTCCAACTTCCCCTATGTGAACGCGAATATTTACATAGACGACAAAGACGGGGATCCCTCAAACGACAAAAATGCGTTTAAGCCATACATCATTTTGGACAAGGAAGTAATCGACAACAACGGAGCGAAGCACACGCTAAAGGTTGGGGTGATCGGTTTCGTGCCTCCGCAAATTATGTCCTGGGACAAGGCCAATCTGGAAGGCAAAGTCATCACCAAAGATATCGTGGAAACAGCCGAAAAGTTCGTGCCGCAAATGAAAGCGGAAGGCGCCGACATCATCATCGCGGTACCGCACTCCGGCTTCGAGGACATTCCGCAAACGCCGCTGATGGAAAACTCGGTGCTGTACCTCAGCAAGGTCAAAGGGATCGACGCGATCCTGTTCGGCCATGCGCATAAAGTGTTCCCGGACGCTTCCTTCGAAGGCAAAACCGGCGTTGACCTGAAAAAAGGCACGATCAACGGCGTTCCCGCCGTCGAGCCGGGCTACTGGGGCAACCATTTGGGAATCATCGACCTGACGCTGGAGCAAACGGACGGCAAATGGACGGTCAAGGATTCCACCGCTTCCGTGAAGCCGATTTACGACACCGCCAACAAGAAGCCTCTCGTCGAAGCCGACCAGAAAATCTGGGACGCGGTCGCCAAGGATCATGAAAACACGCTGAACTACGTGCGCGGTCCGGTCGGCACGACGACGGCGCCGATCAACAGCTGGTTCGCGCTGATTCAAGACGATCCGTCCATTCAAATCGTGAACAACGCGCAAAAATGGTACGTGGAACAGCATCTGCAAGGAACGGAATACGAAGGTCTTCCGATCATTTCGGCGGCGGCTCCTTTCAAAGCGGGCGGACGCCAGGGCGCCAACTACTACACGGACATTCCGGCCGGCAACATCGCCATCAAAAACGTCGCCGATCTGTACCTGTATTCGAACACGGTTAACGCCGTGCTGGTGACGGGCGCCGAGCTAAAGGAATGGCTGGAATGGTCGGCGGGACAATTCAACCAGATCGATCCGTCCAAAACGGAGGAGCAAGAACTGGTCAACTACGATTTCCCGACGTATAACTTCGACGTGATTGACGGGGTGACTTACCAAATCGACGTCACGCAGCCGGCCAAATACGACGCCAAAGGCGGACTTTTGAACGAAAAGGCCAGCCGTATCGTCAATCTCAGCTACCAAGGCAAACCGATCGATCCGGAGCAAAAATTCGTCGTGGCCAGCAACAACTACCGCGCCTCGTCGAACAAGTTCGCCAACCCGGACGGAAAGCGGATTATCCTGGCTTCGCCGGACGAAAACCGGCAGGTCGTCATCGATTACATCCGCAAAAACGAAACGATCAATCCAAGCGCGGACGGCAACTGGTCGCTCGCTCCGTTCGGCAGCGCCAACGTAACGTTCGCCACTTCGCCGGCCGCCAAAGACGCCCTGGCCGCCAGCGCCGCATTGGCCGCGAAGCAAAACGTTCTGACTTACCTGAAAAATACGGAAGACGGCTATGCCAAATTCAAGCTGAGCGTGAATGCCGAAAAGGCCTCCGCCAGCCCTGCATCCGCACCGGTTGCGCAGCCGGCATCGCCATCGGCGCCGCAAGCCGATCCGGCGGAAACGCCGGCAACGACGCCGGAGCAGCCCGCTCCGGCAGAAGAGCCGCAGGCGGAAGCCAAACCTGTTAAGACGCCGTCTAAACAGACAATTTCCCAACCTGCAGCCGCCAAAGATACCGTCTATACGGTGGAAAAAGGCGACAACCTGTACCGCATCGCCATCAAACACGGCACGACCTGGCAAGCTTTGGCCAAGTACAACAAGCTGGCGAATCCGCATCTGATCCATATCGGGCAGAAAATTGTGATTCCGGCGAAGTAACCTGTTTCGATAGAACAACCAAAGGCGCGGCCATCATGGCTGCGCCTTGTGTTTTATTTTGTCAGGATGACTTAGTGCTTCCCAAACTTTACCGGGTTTAGACCAAAGTCACCGTCTTGTTCACTTCCGTTTCGGAAGCGGCCCCGGTGAACTGCGAGAACATCCGCTTCATCATTTTGGTCCAATTGCCGGTTTCCCAATATTCGGCCGCTTCGGCCCTCACCTTGATCAAAGCAAGCTGCGGATCGTCGCTGGTCGTATTCAACAGCTTCGCATAGGCCGGGTTCCAGAGCTCCTTGATTTTCGCCCGGTCTTCAACAAGTTCGCCTTTTCCGCGAATGGACACATACGATTTCCCCGCATAGGCTACATTCACATTCGGATTGTCCCGGAGCTGGCGATACTTGTCCGTATCCTCTTTGGTCAGGAACCAGAGATCCCCGTCAAACTCGACTTCCTGCGTTTTCATCGGACGTGACACTAATCCTTCCTTCGTTACGGTGGTAAGCATCGCTATCTCGATCCCTTTGATCAATTCCCGGACCGTCTCAACGGCCGCTTGATGCGCCGCCTGATCATTCGTCATTTTGGTTCCCTCCATTAGGGTTTTGGACTGAATGTTGCTTCCCCGTTAGGTTAAACAGGAAAGCCGGAAAATAAACAGACCCAAGAGGCTGGTTCACATGAACTTAACTATTTTGTAAAGTTTTGTTGTTTTTATGTAAATAATCTGCTTGTTTTCTCTGGTATCATTTCTGCTAGACAAGCTGAAAGGAGTACATAACGTTGAAAAAAGAACTGGGCGCATGGCTGTTGTTTGGGGCCGCTTTGCTTGCGGGATGTAGTTCAGATAAGCCGGAAGCAGCTTCACAGGCACCAAACGAGCCTACCGGCAATCAGGCATTCACGCAGTCGAGACAAGGGACCAACCAGGGTACGACCAATCCCGAGCAAGGTACAGCGGCAACGGAGCCGACACAAGAGGCTGAAGAAAGTCCTGCCTGGTCTTCGGAAAACAAAGAAGTGAAGCTTAAGCCTGTGAAGGTCACCGATACTTCCTATGAGGGCCTGACTGTGGAAATCAATGGCGTGAAAAAAGAGTTCGACTGGAGCTTTCCTACGCTCTATGAGCCTCAGGTTTTTTATGCGGATGTGACGGGAGATGGCAAGCAAGAAGCGGTTATCATCTATAGTATAGGAAAAGGTACAGGTTTAAGCCTTGATGAAATCCATGTGCTGGACAGCGGCGATTTTTCGGAAATCAAAGTGCCAAGTTACGAGGAAACCGTTGCCAACCATATTCAAACGCATATTACGAACCATGATGATATTTTAGACATTAAAGTGAACGCCATGGGAAAAGAACACGAATTCAGTTACGAGTCCCCCTATCCGGATTTGGATCAAGATGAGCTTGGGTTCGGCGGCGTAGTTTATTATAACGTGAAGAATCAAAGGCTCACCTCCACCTTGGGTGCAAGCATCGGTGTGGCGGTGTACGTATGTGATGTCCACATCACCTATAAGTTCGACCCTGCCAAAGACGAATTTGTTGCCGATCAAATTGAAGTCGAACCTTTCAGCAACATGAAGTAGAGCGAGCGCCTGCTTGTCACTGACTCGCCTTTCCGATAAAACAAGCCTTCCCCGGCGGTCCTCTTGGCCGACAGAGAAGGCTTGTTTATGGTTTTTTACATCACTTCAAAATAATAAAATTGACCTTTGGAATTAAACTTGCCTTGTACCTTTGGAGCGCCCTTTTTGGTGAACATCACGGTATCTTCATTGCCTTTGACCTTTTCGGCGGCATATCCCGAAAGATCCAGATTCATGATCGATTTGGCCTGCTTGGCGGCTGTTTTCAGCAGTTGATCCACAGTATAGCTTTTGATCTTGTTTTCGATAGCCTCCCTATCTTTGGTGTCTTTTTTATGAAGTTGATCGGACAGAGCCATCGCATTGACGGTCATGATTCGTTTGGTTCCTTGCTCGACGTCAATCCATACGTTCCCCTTGTCTGTCGTGTAGGCCAAATTATAAACCGGCTTTTGATTCGGTTTTATCGTCATTCCGCTCACGCTGCGGGCTTTCTTTTTTAGTCCGCCGATTTTGGTAAGGGCCGCGTCCGCCGCCGCCTTGACCGGCTGAGGGACATCCTTCTCTTTAACGTCTACAGTGCTGTACTCCAGCTTTCCGTTTGTAAGATAAACAGTCCCGGCATCGTTTCCTGTATTCACCTTCAGCCCCTCTGTATCCGTGTAATTAACGATAACTATGTCAAGCTCTTCGTTGTTTTTCGGGAAGGCCTTTTTCCATGCAGCTTTCAGTTCGTTCTTAAACTTTGCGTTTTGCAGGTCCTTGTATTCAAATTGGACCGAGATGATTTTAACGGTTCCCTCAGCATCTACGATCACTTGACTGTATGAATTTCCCTCGATCTCAAGTGACACATCATTTCCGAATGCTTCGGCTTTCGAGAACGAGTAGGTATTCCCCGTGATTTCTTTCAGCTTGTTCTGCGCAGCTTCGATTAAAGCTTGATCCACGTTCTGGATAGTCACAGCCGAGGCAGCATGGGCAGAAGTGTCCGGCAAACCGCTCACCAGCATGGCGGCCAGTGCAACGGAGCCGATTATTTTGTGAATTTTGTTCATTGGTGTTATCCTCCCTGATCCTTAATCTGTTCACTTATATAACAAATAAGGACAGGCGATTCGTGACAAGGCGCAAAAAAAAGCCGCTCCTGTGAGCGGCGGTGTTATTCAAATGAGCGGGCAGTTCACGGGGAAAGGCCTTCCGCCCCATAAAGCACAAGGCCGCCTATAAAAGGCGGCTCTGCCGTTCATTCCTTTTCCCGGGGTAAGAAATGGTTTACGCTTAAACCTCACTAACCAGCCCGCGAATAAAGCCCTCAAAACGGGGAGCGAGTTTGGTTATTTTGAAGTTGTTCGCCTTATCGACATGCACAACCTCGGGTTCGCCATCGTTTCCGGACTCGCGGTAGTCCAGCATAATCGCCCCGGACTCCGCCGGACAGTCGCCGATGATTACGCCAAATTCGGGATAACCCTCGTTGTCGATGCGGAACCGGCTGCCCGCTGCCCCGCATAGGGAATGTTTTTTCTCTCTGCCGATGCCTAAAATGCCCGTAATCTCGATAGGGCCTTGAGTCCGATCACCAGCTTCCCCTATAGGAAAAAACCGGTTTCGCGGAATGCCGCCGTTATGTATTTTCATCATCTGAACATAAAAAGCAGGCAGCTTGAAAACCAGTTCTTCTTCCACGGAAGCAATCAGTTCATCGCTGGGCGGTCCGGATACGTACTTCTCCGCGTCCGGGGCGCCGTCGTCCCAAAAACCCGCCAAATCCAACTCCCCGTTCGCGCCGGAAACGGCGTAACCGCCTGGTCCAGCGGGGCCGCCTTCAGTACTTCCATCGGCTCGCCCGGCACCGCTTCCCCGATCATTATCGCCGTCCGCATCGGCATCCGCCCCAGTTGAAGCCTCAGCTTCACTCCGATCGCCGTCTCCCGACTCGCCAGGCTCCTCCGCAAGTTTTTCCCGGATCCAGCCCAGGAATTCCAGCGTGTCTTCATCCCCGGGGTCCAACCGGTCGGCGGCTTCGAATGCTTTCAAAGCTTCGTCATACTGCTCCAGATAGTAATAGGCAAGTCCCACCCGGTAATGCCAAAGCGGGTCCTCCCGCCCCTCATCCGCAACGGTCATAAACTGTTCAACCGCTTCTTCATACCGCTCCAGATTGTTTAACGCCCGCCCCAAATGGCTGACCAGCTCATAATCCCTGTCCTCGGCGGGAATCTCCGTAATCGCATTTACGATATTCTCAAACTCATCTTCCTCATGCCACGTCTCCAACTGCGCCAAAAGATCTTCTCTCAACACGAATTCCTCCTACGCGAATGCCTTTTTCAAATTATACCATTCCGAGAGGAGCGTTCTCCAGCGCGGCACCTCTTACTGATCGTCTCTTTCGTGCCATCTCTCTCCTGTCATCTCTCTCCTGTCATCTCTTTCCGATCATCTCTCTCCGATCACAGGAGAGTCAGTAACATTCCACGAAATGCAAAAGTGCAGGCGATTTTTGTCGAAACCCTCTATAACAGGCAGCTCAAATGTAAAAGTGCAGTTCAGATTCAGCCATTCGCCCATATTTTTCCAAAAACTCCCTAACCAACTGCACTTTTGCAGGCCAATCGCCTCGGAAGGGGAAAATCGCCGAAATGAGATGCACTTTTGCAGTTGGCCGACCAATTAGGCCTTCTATAATAGAGAGCACCAGATAGGGAGCACGAAATAGAGAGACCGAAATAGAGAATCCGACTGTCCGCCTACATCACACTCTCGCCTTCGCCCGCCCTTCCCGCACAAACCGCGCGGCAGCGGAGCATTCCTCCTCCGTCACCTGCTCCAGCGTGACAAACCCGTGCGGCTTGTGCTGCTCGAGCAGCCGCCAGAAGAGGGGATAGTCAAGCTCGCCCAGGCCGGCGGCCGTGACCGTTAACCCGCCGCCGTCCGCTTCACGCTTGACATCCTTGGCATGGGCGCTGACGATCCGCGAGCCAAACAGATCGAAGGCCGTACGGATAATTTCATCATGCCGGTCAAAATTGGAAGCGTTTAACATATTGCACGGATCAAGCAGCACGCCTACACACGAGGACGGGAACCGCTCGATGGTCTCGGCCATCGTTTCGGGGGAATCGATGAGGTGGCCCTGCGCGGCTTCCAATCCGATCGTAACGCCCCAGCGTTCCGCTTCTTCCACCAGCTCCTCCAGCGCCTGGTTAAGCCGTTCCCAATGCTTGGACAAATGGCTCCGGTCCGCAGGCACGCCCACCTCGGTCGCAACGATCGGCGCCCCAAAATGCCGCGCATTCCGCAGATGCTCCTTAAACCTCTCCACATTGTGGCGGAAGCTCTCGTCACCAAGCTCGATCAAGCTGGCGTAGCAGCCGAGCACGGCGATCCGTACGCGGTTGTCCGCGAACGCCCCTCCCACTTCGTTGGCCAACCCCGGACTTATTTTCCCCAGCGAAAAATCAACGTCCGAAATCGCCTTGGACAACGCCAACTGCACGTAAGGAAAATGAAATTCGGCCACCTTCGCCGCCAACTCCCTAAAAGGCTGCTTTCCCAGCAAATGCGCTAAAATTCCGACAGACACTCGTTTCTCCTCCTTTTTAATCACCAACTCAGGATTAAAAACTCATTTCTTCCAGTTCATTCGCCATTTCCGGGCGTATTCCTGCAAAAATTAAGGTTAATTATGAATCGTATGAATCAACGGAAAGACCCGGGCCTTTAAGGCCCGGGCCGTTTATTCCAAAGCAACAAGCAATGCTGCCTCAAATCTTTGCCGCGGGTACAATGCTGCGCAAGACACCAAAACTTTGACCACAGAGCTCTTTGGAAAGTTTTCAACTCGCTCCGGCTGTTTAGTGCTTACCGTTTGCCATCATACCCCCGGTTCGATCCCCCACACCAGTTCTCCGTTTTGGTACAGCGTCACTTTTTCCCAGTCGGCGAACGATGTTTGGGTTGCATTGTAAGAGTAATCATCGGTTTCGTCAAAGTTGGTCCAGCTTGATTTGGCCGCGCGAATCTGGATATCTCCGGTTTGTCCTCCCGGAGCAAGCGAGCCCGCACCGCTGGTGAAACCAACCTCCATATAACTGTCCGTGAAGGTTACCACTACGTTGGAAGAGCCGACTTGCGCCCAGTCAACCCAGGCTTGCATCGCATCGCTGCCCTCTTTGGTGAAGTAGTAGCGAAGCTTCACATCGCTCAGCTTAACGGCTGTCGAACCGTTGTTCTTGATGTTGAACTGAGGACGGATCTGGTTGTCGGTCGCGCTGGAATCGCCGTTGCGGTATTGCGCGACCAAATCGCCTTTAGGCAATTCCCGGGGAGCTGCGCTGACCGCATTGGAATCAGCGCTCTCGCCCGATTTATTGTTGGCGCTCACCACATAGTAGTACGTGCTGCCATTCTTCACATCAGTATCCGTAAAGGAAGTTCTCGTTACGGAATCCGCGATCGTCTCAAACGGACCTTGCGCGCTATCAGCACGCTTCACATTGTAGCTCTCCGCGCCTTTTACCGCGTTCCAGCTCAGCTTGACCTCGGCGTTACCGGCCGTCGCTTTCAGTCCCGCGGGCGCATCCGGGGCCGGTTCCGCGGCAGGAGTCGCGCTGACCACGGTAGATTCAGGGCTCACCCCGGCGCCGTTTACAGCGCTGATTACATAGTAATAAGTAGTGCCGTTAATCACATTCGTATCCGTATAGACGGTCCCCGTCACGGTTTCGGCGATAGGCTCAAACGGCCCTGCCGCGTCAACCGCGCGCTTCACGGTGTAGCCCTCGGCTCCGCCCACGGCATTCCAGTTGAGCTTCACCTGCAGGTCCCCCGCTTTAGCGGTCACCTTTGCAGGAGCGGCCGGCACGGTAGGAACGGAATTGCCGTAGCTCGTCGTTACGATGACCTGCACGGCGGAATCCACGCTTTCCCCGGCTTTGTTGACGGCGCTGACGACATAGTAGTAAGTAGTGTCGCTCTTCACGCTTGCGTCCGTGTAGGTCAAGCCTTTCACATTGGAGGCGATGACGGTGAACGGACCTTCCGCGCTGGTCGCGCGTTTAACGTTGTAACTTTTCGCGCCTTCCGCCTTCGACCAGTTCAGCGTTACTGCGGCCGTCAGCGTATCCGGAGCTACAGGAGGCGTATCTTGATTACCGCCGTTGTCGGACAGCGGAATCGCCGGATAAGCGTTTTGTACAAGCTCTACAAACTGTTCATGGAACCAGTGACCCGACAGCGGAGCGTTCGGCAGAGCTCCGGTCAATGTACCGTCGGCTGTCGTGTAAGTCGGATCGCACATCCGGTCAAAACCCTTGCCTTCATCATTCGGAATTAGGGTACTCGAACCGTCCGAATCTCCCGGCGGCTTCACCCATACCAACGCATCGACATGCGGATAAGCTTGCGGAGCGGCTTGCGGCGGCATGCCCATCCCCGCGCCCGCCGCATTACACCAGTTGCCGCGATGCAGGCGCTTATCGATACGTCCGGAATCTACATAAGTATTGATATCCGAGCCGGATGCCCCGGTCGGACGGTTAGGTCCGCCCCATCCGTTACGCGAGGTATCGATCAGGAAACCGATGTCGGACGGCCAGCCCTTGGCCACAAAGCCGGAGTACAGCGCCGCCGTAAAGTCGGCCTCATCGAAGTACGGATTCCATTCATAGTATTTCGCCGCGCGAATCGGCTGCCCGTTAATCTGCAAATTCGCGTTCGGCAAGTTCGGTTCTTCCAAAGGCGTGGTGTTGGCCGTATTGGTGACGAAACCGTCAACGCTGGAGAAACCGCCTTTGGTACCTTGAACTACGGAAGTATACAGATTGACTGCAGGCTGCAGGTTGGAATCCCATCCGAGCCAGCCGGAGTGCCCGATGTCCAGATATTTGTAGACGTTCGGGATGTCATGCAATTGGTCCAGCGCATAAGTGATCCCATCCCGGTAAATATTGCTGGAATTTGCTGCCGCACAAGCCGGGGTGCTCAAGTTCGTCACCAGGTTAGGCAGCGAGTCAGGTTCGATCACGGTGACGATGCGGATATCTTTATACTTCGGATTGGAGAAAATATCCGCGATTACATCGATATATTCCTTCTTGTATCTTTCCAGCGCATCTTGCGTGAGCGGCAGTTCGCCGTTGGAAGCCAAAGCGTGACAGTCGCGTCCCGGCATATCGTAGATAACGAAGCTGGCCGTGATCGGCGTGTCGCCTTCTTTTTGCGCCAGCGCGTTGTCCAGGTGTTCTTCCAGGCTGAGGCGTCCGTCACCGCCTTGAATCGCCGAAATCCGATCGAGCCAGACGGCCGTCGGGTACGACTTGACCGTCTCCATCTTGGCGGCCAATACATCGTCAGTCACCTGCGCGATCGACGTGTCGACAAAGTTCGCATAATCCGGGTTAATATACGCCGTAGCGCCGACAAACGGGTTGTCCACATGAGCGGAGTCCGCCGCCGAAGCCGGCAAAGCCAACGGAACGGTTAATGTTGAAATCATACAGGCCATGAAGAGGGTCTTCATTTTGCCCAAAAGCTTTTTCTTCATCTCGTTTACTCCCTTCGTTGTTTCGACAATTTCCTCATACAAAGCAGCAGCAGTGAACAGTCCTTACCGCGTCATCATTCACTCCCTCTCTCTAGCATTTTGGACGGGAAACGATAGAAAAAGAGAATTACGGCCGCCCTGCAGCCTGAATCCCTTCTCTCCCTTGGCCGACTCGCCTCCCGCGTTTTCCGCATCGTTCAGCCATCCGAGCTCCAACTTTTAAACATCCCCTCCCATTGTTAGATTAGTAGTTTTTGGGCGTCATTTAAACGCTTGCAAACTATTTCTATCGTATACATAGGAGGAATAATTTGTCAATTAAGAAAATTACTCTATTTTCCATCGAATCTTATATACTGGTTTTACCCCATTATTTTACATTCATTTTACAATTGATACGTTCCCCCGCCCCGTTTTGACAAAAAATGCCCGCCCCCATAGTTGATAGAGGCAGGCATTTGCTCGACTGCATGTCGCAAAGTTCTCCCGATTCTTTTGAATACCCGGCTATTATTCGTTCCAGATCAGCACGCGGATCGGCGTCGGATTATAGGCGTTGCACGGATTGTTGAGCTGCGGGCAATTGCTGATCAGCACCATGGAGCGGCAGCTCGACTGAACTTCCACATAACAGCCAGGCCCCGATACGCCGTCTTCGAAGGTCAGCCCGCCTTCCGGCGTAACCGGTACGTTCATAAAAAAGTTGATGTTCGGCGACAAATCGCGTTTTCCGTATAAGTGGCCTTCCGGATGCTTCGACAGCTCCAGCATAAACGTATCGCGGCAGTTGTGCATGTAGCCTTTCTCATGGGCGTAGCGGACCGTGTTGCTCTGGGACGAGCACGCCCCGCCCAGCGTATCGTGACGTCCGCACGTATCGGCGACGATCCGGGCCAGTTCCTTGCCCGATTCGGCAAGCAGGGCGGAGCCCGTTGTCAGGTAAATGTTATTCTGCGCATGAATCGTCCGCACGGCACTGTAATGGTCTTCCGGATTGTCGGCATCGTAAAACAGCGTGTCCGCCGCCTGGTTTCCCTCCAGATCCACGATGCGCAGCACCTGCCCCGGCCCAAGCTCATGCATCCAGCCCTGGCCCGCCGGGATCACCTCGTCATAAATCGCCGTCTCGGCCATCCGTGGACTTTCCACCCGATAAAATGCCTTCATTATTTTTAAACCTCCCTTTTCTTTTAAGTCAGTCAGCTTTGCAGCGCATAATAATTCCACGTGTTATCAAAAGCCCGGCGGTTCTCCGGACGGTAGTTGACGCAGGGGTCCTGCGAATCGGCCGGCAGCCCGAGCAGCACTTCGATCTTGACCGGCACCGACGGGTACGGCTCTCGCGGGTCCAACGGATGGGGCGTATTCGAAAAGATGACGAGGACATCCATTTCCGTACGCAGTGTGACTGTCTGTCCCGCGGCGCAGTGGGTTTGGACGAAATTCATATTGCCTTCCTCGTCGCAGAACACCTTGGAGAACCAGTTGACCACCGGCGACAAATCCCGGTTGCCGAGCCCGCTGCGGGTAAGCTCTACCGCCAAATTTTCCTGGCCGCTGCGCAGCCATTCGTTGCGCTTCTCCTGATACCGGCTTAGGCCGTATTTCGCGTCGGTGGATTCCCGCGTCGTATAGCCCCCTAACGGGTCATGCCAACCCAAATCGTCTTGAACGATGCTTGCCAGCACCCGGCCGTTGTCGCTCATGAGCACGTTTCCCTTCGTTAAATGCGCGGTGTGTTGGGCTTTAAGCGTGTCCGGCATATTGTACCGTTCCGTCAAATCGCGGGCGTGGTACATCAGCATTGCCACATTCGCCCCTTCTTCCAGTGCCGTCAGACGAATCAGTTTGCCCCTGCCGATCACTCCGGACCATTTGCCTCCCGGGTGCATCGTTTCGCTCCAAATCACGTTCATGGCCATCCACTCCTTTTTCCTGGCGGTTCGCGCCGAACTTTCGGAAGGTAAAACAAAAGGAAGACATCTTTAAACGCAGCCAGACGCTCGTCCTTACGATATCTCCCAGGTTTTTATCCTTCCGTGTAGTCCCCCATGCACGGGACCGTTTACTCTCGGACCAGACTCTGTTTCCAGACGGAACCCTAGTAAACTGTTAAACTATTTTATTTTTATGTTAGATAACATAACAACATAATCATCACCTTGTCAAATCAAATAAATGTAAATATTTCTGAAAAAAAGCACCCGCTCACCTAACCGAGGACATCTTCAGAACCCGCGCTACCAGCAGGTTTCCCCGCCCCTCATTGAATCCGCCCATAATTCTACGGGCATTTTCTTGTGGATCGTACACAAATTTATTAGGGAGGAAAGCACCATTTCTGTGGACGAATCATGAAAATATCGAGTCCGATTCGTGGTATCTTGACAGTCTTCGACAACAGCGACAATAATATAAGCCATAACGTTATGTCAAATTACATTACACAAATTTGCAAATCAAAGAGTTTAAAGGCAATTTATTAACATTTTAAGTAATATTATATTACACGAAATTATTTTAAAAATTTTCCATTATGTTTGCAAATTTTGAGAGAGAGGGGTTCACATCTTGGAGAAGCTGACTATCGCCACGTTGAAGGCCATGTACAGGAGCCAGAAGACGACGCCGCAGGCACTGATCAAAGCGATTATTGAAAAGGCCGAACGCGACAAGTCCCTAAACATCTGGATCGTTCCTCCGTCCCTGTCGTTTATCCAGCCTTATTTGGATGGCCTGAAGGACAAAAGCCCGGAACAATATCCGCTGTGGGGCGTCCCCTTCGCCATTAAAGACAATATCGACTTGGCGGGCGTCCCAACCACGGCGGCTTGCCCGGCCTACGCTTATACGCCCGAGCAAAGCGCTGAGGTGGTGGAAAGACTCATCGAAGCCGGGGCCATCCCGCTCGGCAAAACCAATCTCGACCAGTTCGCGACCGGGCTTGTCGGCACCCGCAGCCCTTACGGCGAAACGCACAACGCCCTGCTGCCCGAACTGATCAGCGGCGGCTCCAGCGCCGGGTCGGCGGTGGCCGTCGCCCGCGGGCAGGCCGTCTTCGCCCTTGGCACCGACACGGCCGGGTCGGGACGCGTGCCCGCCGCGCTGAACGATCTGATCGGCTACAAAGCCGCGATTGGCGACTGGCCAATCAAAGGCGTCGTTCCGGCCTGCGCCAGTCTCGATTGTGTCACGGTGTTCACGGCCGCGCTGGAGGACGCTTATCTCGTCGATTCCGTTGCCCGGGGGAAACAGGACCAGGATGCCCACAACGGCGGCGGATTCCGCTTCAATCCGCCCATCGCTTCGAGCAAGCCGCGGAAGCTGCTGCTGCCGAAGGAGCCGCTGTTCTTTTACGGCGACTTCAAAGACGCTTACCGCTCCGCTTGGGACAAAGCGGTAAAACGGCTGGAGCAATGCGGAATCCCCATCGAATACATCGATCCCGGCATTTTCCGCCAGGTGTCCAGCATCCTGTACGACGGCCCGTGGATCGCGGAGCGCTGGTCCGATTTGGGGGAATTCGTCGAATCGCATCCCGGCGGCATCTTCCCGGTGACGGAACAAGTCCTTCGCTCCTCGCACGATCGGGGGTACGACGCCGCCTCCGTGTTTACGGCGCTGCACCAGCTTCGCGGCTATAAAGAGCAGACCGGCGCGCTGATGCAGGACGCCATTCTCGTCATGCCGACCTGCGGCGGAACGTATACGCGGGAGCAGGTCGCCGCTTCGCCGGTTGCCGCCAACAGCGACATGGGCTACTACACCAACCACTGCAACCTGCTCGATCTGACGGCCATTGCGCTGCCGTCCGATTACGCCGGCGAGCGGCTGCCTTTCGGCATCACGATGTTTGCCTTGCGCGGCCAGGACCACATCCTGAAAGGCGCCGCCGCCGAATTTATGCAGACCGATTCGATCGAACTGGCCGTCTGCGGCTTGCATATGCGGGGGTTCCCGCTGGAAAAACAGCTGCTGGAATGCGGCGCCTCCTTCCTGCGGCCGGACCGGACGGCCCCCTGCTACCGCCTGATCCGGCTGCAATCGAACCCTCCGAAGCCGGGCCTGATCCGCTCCGCGCCAGGCAGCTCGATCGAGCTGGAGGTTTGGCGGATTCCGCTGCACCGGCTTGGCGAGTTCATCCGCAAGGTGCCCGCACCGCTCGGACTGGGCAAGATCGAGCTGCACAACGGAAGCGAGGTCACCGGCTTCCTGTGCGAGCCTTACGCCGAGCCGGGCGGAGAAGACATCACCCGTTACGGCGGCTGGGCGGCCGCGGAGCGGAGCAGGAGCCAAAGCGGCGAGCCCGCAACGGGATAAAAGCAAGTATGAGAGAAGGGAGCGAACAATCATGAACATGACCCGTCGTTTAACGGAGCCTCCGGCCCGCGAATTCCGCTGCGCAGATCTGTTTCATATGAACTCTCTCCCCAACCTGAAGCTGTTGGCGGGCGAATGCCGGCTGGACAACGCCATCAGCCGGGTCAACATTATGGAGGTGCCCGATATTCAGAATTGGGCCCAGGCCAACGAGTTTTTGGTAACCACCGGGTACTCGCACCACCATAATATGGACGCCTTCCTGGAGATCATTCCGCGGCTGGTCGAGCGCGGCGTGGCCGCGCTCGGCATCAAGCCCAAGCGTTTCATTACGGACATCCCCCGGCAGATTATCGACTGCGCCGAGGCGTATGAACTGCCGCTCTTCGAGTTGCCGGAGTCGACGATCTTCTCCAACGTCGTACGCGAGGTGATGGAGAAGGTGATCTCGCTGGAAACGAAAAACGTCCTGCTGCTGCAGCAGCGGCTGGAGCAAGTGGCCGAGCTGATGCTGCACGGCCGCGAAATGCCGCGGATCGTGGAGGCGGTTGAAGCGATGGTCGGCAATCCGCTCTGCATCTTAGGCGCCGAAGGCCGGATGATCGCCTCGCCGCGGCACGCCGCCTACTTCTCCCCGTTCCGCGAGCGTCTGACGGCCCTGAATTCCAGCTCCCCCCAAAGCCGCAGCGTCATCACGGTCCCGGGCAAGCCGCCCAAGGGCAGCGACGTCCGCCTGCATGTATTCAATCTTTGGGAGGCGGAAAAGGACCCGATTCTCGTGCTGCTGGCCGAGAAAAACGGCGCCTGCAGCGAACTGGACCTGTCCACCGTATCCAGGATTTTGCCGCTGATCAACATCAGGCTGAGCGGCGAAAACACGTACAACCTGGTAAAAGCCAAATACTTCGACGATTTTATCAAGGACTGGCTGACCGGAGTCGTTCCCAGCGCGGAGCATCTCGATATTAAAGGCCGGCTCTACGGATACGAGGGTCTCTCCTCCAAAACCTACCGGGCAGCGATCGTCAAATTTCATGCCGGCTCGCCGCCCGCTTTGGATAGCGGCTTGATCGCCGAGCTTGCCCGCTCCGCGCCAAACGATTGCCTGTTTACGAGCATCGGCGGCAAAATCATCGGGCTCCTGCCGCAAACGGCCAATAACGGGGCCGGACTCACGCCGGAGGATACCGAACCGTTATTTCGCCACATCGCGGACGTATGCGGAACGGACGCCTTCTCCCTGTGCGTCGGCGAAGCAAGCGAGCCGCTCGCGGTGAAAGACAGCTATATCGACGCGGAAAATCTATACACCGCCTCCTGCATCAGCAAAGAGAACGCCAGGCTGATTACGTGGGAACGGCTCGGCATCTACGCCGTCCTCAGCCTTTTGCCCAAACACGTCAATGTTGACAAATATTTGGGCCGTTACGTAAAGCCGCTGGTTGTATACGATGAAGCGCATCACTCCAGTCTGATCCAAACGCTGAAGGTCTATTTTCAAATGGGCGGCAACATCAAGCTTACCGCTCAAAATATGTACACGCACTACAATACCGTTGTGTACCGCCTCGATAAAATCAAGTCCTTGCTGGGCATCTCGTTCGACGATCCGGAAGCGCGGCTTCAACTGCAGCTGGGCTTGAAAATTTATGAAATGGGAGAGTAGAGCATTCAAACCACAAAGGGGGAATTTAAAATGAACCACCGAAGCCAGCCGCGCATCCTGTTTCGAATTCGCCGGGACATCCCTCCGCGCCTGTTCAATACGATTATGGCGGTCACGTTTCTGCTGCTGATTGCGCTTTGGTATGCCGGGAGCCATTTTTCCGGCATCAATCCGATTTTTTTGCCGACGCCGGAGGCGACCTTCGCTTACTTGTTCTCCGTTCTTCAAGACGGAAGCCTCTGGGGAGACATCGGCGTCAGCTGCTACCGGGTGTTGATGGGCTTCCTGATCTCCGTGCTGATCGGCGTTCCGCTGGGCTTGCTCTCGGGCGCCTACAAAGTCGTAAATGCAGTGATGAAGCCGTTGATCGAGTTTTTCCGCTACCTCCCGGTTTCCGCCTTGATCCCGCTTATTATGGTCTGGACCGGCGTCGGCGAAACCGCCAAAATCACGATTATCGTCGTCGGAGCCGTTTTTTCCATGACAGCCATGATCGCCGACATCGTAAAAAACATCCAAATCGACCTCATCAATACGGCCTATACGCTCGGTGCCACACAAGGGCAGGTTATTCGCAGCGTGATCATTCCCGCGATGATGCCAAGCGTGATGGACACGATGCGGATGGTTATGGGCTGGGCCTGGACCTATTTGATTATGGCGGAAATGCTCGCCTCCAGCTCCGGCCTGGGCTACAGCATCATGATTGCCGAACGCTTCATGAAAACCTACATCATTTTCGGCGGCATCTTCGTCATCGGTCTGTTGGGCCTGCTGTTCGACCGCATTTTCGCTTACATCAACAAGCTGCTGTTTCACTGGGCCGAAGACCTCTAAACCTATACTGCGATGCCATGAAAGGGGGAAATAATCATGTTGCAACCTGCGTCCAGCCCAAAAATCTCCTGTAAAAATCTCAACAAAATCTACCGCTCTAAAAGATCGGAAACGTACGCACTGAAAGACATCAACATGGACATTGAGGACAATGAATTCATTTGCGTCGTCGGCCCGTCCGGCTGCGGAAAATCAACCCTACTCCGCATCTTTGCCGGACTCGACGAGGCCACCTCCGGCGATGTGATGCTGGGGGACCGCGTCATGACGGGGCCGGGCGCCGACCGCGGCATGGTGTTCCAGGCCTACACGCTGTTTCCCTGGCTGTCGGTCGAGCAAAACATCCGTTTCGGTCTCAAGCTGAAAAAAATGCCGAAGGACGAAGCCGACCGGATCACGGAGAAATATTTGAGCCTGGTCGGATTGACGGATTTCCGGGGCCGGCTGCCGAAAGAGCTGTCCGGCGGGATGAAGCAGCGCGTGGCCATCGCCCGGGCGCTGGCGAACAGCCCCGAGGTGCTGCTGATGGACGAGCCGTTTGGGGCGCTGGATCCGGATACGAAAGGCAATATGCAGCTGCAGCTGCGCGAGCTGTGGGAACAAGAGAAGCACACCGTCATTTTCATCACCCACGATATCGAGGAAGCGGTGTTTCTCTCCCAGCGCGTATACGTCATGAGCGCCCGTCCGGGGCGGATTATCGCCGATATCCCGATCGACCTGCCGGCCCGGCGCGATCTGGAGCTGAAGGACACGCCCGAATTCATCCAAATCCGCAAAAGGATTCACGGCCTGCTGCACTCCGGTGATTTCAGGAATGACCTGCATGCGGCAACCTAGTCTCTTTTCGACCTTTCGCGAGGATGTTCCGTTTCTGAAAAGCTTCCTGCTTCTGTCGCTGCCGATCGGCCTGCAAAGCATGGTTACGAGCATTACGAACACGCTCAGCTCAGTGATGGTGGGCCAGCTTGGCGACCTGCAGGTGTCCGCCACCAGCCTGGCCGGCCAAGTCTTTTTCATTCTCAATCTGGTCATCGTCGGCATCGTCAGCGGAGCCACCATCTTCCTGTCGCAATTTTACGGCAAAGGAGATCGGCGGCAGCTAAAAATCGCCTCGGCGCTCGCCTTCGTCCTCATCCTGGGTGTCAGCGGATTGTTTACGGCGATCGGGCTGTTCTGGCCGGAGCAGGCGCTGCGGGTGTTCTCCAACGAAAGCGAAGTGGTCGCGGCGGCGGGACGTTATCTGCAAGCGGTCTGTCTCAGCTATTTGCCGACAGGACTATCGCTTGCCTGCACGATGATTTTCCGGAATATCGGCCGGCCCGGCTTCCCGCTGCGCATCACCGTCCTGACCATCCTGATCGACATCGTGCTGAGCTATGGGCTGATCTTTGGGAAATTCGGGATGCCGGCACTGGGCATCCAAGGGGCCGCTTACGCAATCGTCGCCGCGAGATGCGTCGAAATGCTCATTATGACGGCGGTGCTGTACGGCAAATTCCGCGACTTCGCGCCGGCGGCCGGCGATTTGTTCGCGGCCAAGCGGGATTTCCTGGCTGTTTTTTTCAAAACCTCTTTTCCCGTCATCATCAATGAAACGGTTTGGAGCATCGGCTACGCCCTGTACAGCGTCGTCTTTTACCATATGAGCTACACCGTTGGCGCGGCCGTCGGGATCGCCAAGGTGCTGGAACAGCTGCTCATCGCTTTCTTCATCGGCACCGGACAGGCGGCCGCGATCATGCTGGGACAGACGATCGGCGAAGGCCGACCGGAAAAAGCACCCTATTTCGTCAAGCGTATGGAAGCTTATACCGCGTTGTTCGGCATTTTGACCGGAGCGGTTATGGTTTTGGGAACGCCGCTGATGCTCCAGTTTTACCAAGGCATCTCGGATACGGTGCGGGACAACGTCATGCTGATCGTCGTTTACCTCGCCGTCATCATGCCGGTCAAAGGAATGAATTTCGTGCACATCATGGGGACGCTGCGCGCCGGCGGGGACACAAAGATGTGTTTCATCATCGACAATGCCGCCCTGTGGTGCGTCTCGCTTCCGCTGACGTTTCTCGCCGGCTACACGCTGAATCTCGGCATTGAAGCCGTTTATCTCTTCGTCATCATTGACGATGTTTGCAAATACGTACTTGTCCGGCTTCGCATCCGGAGCAACAAATGGATTCACAATCTGGTGGGTTAGCGGGCTAACGGCTGATTCACCGGATGTAATCAAATAAAAAAATAGTTGGAGGCGAGAAATCATGACGAGACAAAAGAAACGCGGCTTGATGAAAACGGGGGCAACGCTGCTGCTGCTAACGGCCATGATGTTCGGTGTGATCGCATGCGGAAACGGCAATTCCGCCGGCGGGACGACCGGCGGCGGAGGCAAAAGCCCGGCCAACGCCGCCGGTTCGGCGCAAGGCTCGAACGGTGCAGCAGGCTCCTCCGCACAGAACGGAGCACCTGTGACCGTCAAAACGGCGTATGCGCCGTTTATCGGAGGTATCGGGGTCTACGCGCTTGATGACAAGGAGTTTGACCTGGCCCACGGCGTGGATGTGCAAATTGGCGCTTTCGGTGCCACTTCCCCGCTCATGAGCGTAATGACCGGGGACGTCGATATCGCTTTTACGACGCTGCAATCCTATCTCATTTCGATAAACGCCCTCATTGAAGAGGGCACCGACATTGCCGATCTGCCGAAAATCGTGTACCTGCACAACGCATCAAAGGGAGCGGACGGCATCGTGGCCGATAAAAGCATCAAAACGGTCTCTGATCTGAAGGGGAAGTCGGTCACGGCCCAATACGGCGAAGTCACCCACTACATGCTGGCAAAAGCATTAGCCACGGCCGGACTGACCGTGGATGACGTCAAGCTCGTCGACATGGGGCCGGGCAAAGGCGGGGCCGCCTTCGTCGCCGGCAGCGTCGACGCTGCCACGACGTTTGAGCCATACCTGTCTCAAGGCGTAAGCTCCCGGGGCGGCAATGTGATCATCTCCACCGCCGACTTGGAGAACACGATCCTGGACGTGATCGTCGTCTCCGCCAAAAACGCCGCAGAAAAACCGGAATGGCTGCAAAACACGCTGAAAGCCGTGGAAGACGCCACGCAATACGTCAACAGCGATCTGGACGACGCCGCCGAAGTGACAGCTGATGATCTGCAGGTCAGCGCCGCGGAAGTCAAGGAAATGTTCCCGACCGTCCACCTGTACACGTTGGCCGACAACCATGAAGGGATGGACGAAGGCGGCTGGTTGTACAACACGATGAAGGATGTCGTTTATTTCTATCATTCCATTGGCGTCATCAAGAATAATTTTGATGTGAAGCAACTGGTATCCACCGATTTCCTCTGGTAATCCGAAAAACTTGGCCGGGGCGTCAGCGCCCCGCCACCCCATTTTAATTAGGAGGCGATCACATGATTGCGATTCCCGAACACAGCGTGCTTATTTTGGTTGACGTGCAAAATTCCGACCCTGCCAAGCATCCGCGCGGCATTCCGGAAAAAAGGCTGGCGTATTTGAAAAACGTCGAGCGGGTCACCGAATATTTCCGTCAGCGCGGCGGCGTGCCGATCGTGCACATCCGCGAAATCCACCGCAAGGATCTGGTCGATTTCGGCCGCGAGCTCGACGGCGCGGAGAACATTCACTGCGTAGAGGGCACGCCCGAAGCGACGTATTACGAGCCGACCGCGCCGATCGAGGGTGAATATACGGTGGACAAACGCCGGTATAGCGCCTTTTTCGGAACCGATTTGGAAATTCTGCTGCGCGGGCTTAAGGCTGAGCATCTGTTCCTCGTTGGCGGCATGACCGACATCTGTGTTCACTATACGGCCGTGGACGCCCATCAATACAACTATCACGTCCACGTGTTCAAGGAAGCCTGCGGGACGCCGAGCAGCGACGAGGTTGCCCAGGCGGCGCTCGACAATATCGAATATTTTCAAACGGGCTCGGTCATTTCCGTGGAAGACTTGTTCAACTAAAATCCAATAATGAGGAGGAGAGCCGATTATGGCAAAAATCCCCGAACATAGCGCATTGCTCGTCATCGACATTCAAAACGACACGGAAAGCGACGCCATTCCCGTGATGGAGGGCGGCACCTGCCTGCTGAACGCGCCGAAGGTCATCCAGCATTTCCGCAAGCTGCAGGTGCCGGTCATCCAGATTCGCGAGCTGCACCGCGCCGACCACAGCGACTTCGGCCGCGAGCTCGACGGCGTGGAGAAGGTCCACTGCCTCGAGGGGACGCCGGCCGAGGAGTTTCACCCATCCACCGCCCCGATCGAAGGCGAATACATCATTACCAAGCGCCGCTACAGCGCTTTTTTCGCGACCGACCTTGATCTGCTGCTGCGCTGCCTTGGCATTAAGCGCCTGTACCTGATCGGCGGCATGACCGACATCTGCGTCCGCTTTACGGCCGTGGACGCCCATCAGCACGACTACCATTTCCATGTCGTGTCCGACGCCGTCGTCGGAACGACCCGGCAAGCCCATGATATGGCCCTGCTCAACATGGAATATTTGCAAACCGGGGCCAACATCACGACAGAAGATGTGCTGGCGCTCACCCGCTAATCGGCCATGGTACAGGAAAGAGGCGCAAAAACGGCCGCTTGGAGGCGGATTGCCGAGCTGGTCGAGCAGCGGCGGGAAGCGATGACGGAGCTGAGCGACCGGTTATGGGAGCTGGCCGAAACGAAATTCGAAGAGTTCGAATCGGCCGGGCTGCTTGCGGAGCGGCTGAAGCAGCAAGGGTTCACGGTAGCGTTTGGCACCGGCGGGCTGCCGACGGCATTTACGGCTTCGTACGGCAGCGGCTGGCCGGTTATCGCCATCCTGGGCGAATACGATGCGCTGCCGGGGATGAGTCAGACCGCGGGCGCCGCTTTCCGGGAACCGCTTAAGCCCGGAGGCAGCGGGCACGGCTGCGGCCATCATTTGCTGGGCACGGGTTCGCTCGCCGCAGCGGTGGCCCTGAAGGAATATATGGCTGAAGCAGGGCTGCCTGGCACGATCCGCTATTACGGCTGCCCGGCCGAGGAAGGCGGTTCCGGCAAAACGTTCCTGGTGCGGGAAGGCGCATTTGCCGACGTTGACGCAGCGCTGACCTGGCATCCCGGCTACGGCAACGCGGTCGTTTCCCAGACGTCCTCAGCCAATTACCAGGTGCGCTACCGGTTTCAAGGACGCAGCTCGCACGCGGCCGCCAGTCCCCATACGGGAAGGAGCGCCCTGGATGCGGTAGAGCTGATGAACGTCGGGGCCAACTATTTGCGGGAGCATGTCCCGCGGGAGGCCCAGTTCCATTACGCGGTCACGGATACGGGCGGATTCTCTCCGAACGTCGTGCAGGCGGCCGCGGAAGTGGTGTATTTGATCCGCGCGCCCGAGGTTCGCCAAGTGGAGGAAATTTACGCGCGGATCAACGATATCGCCAAGGGAGCGGCGCTGATGACCGGAACGAAGGTGCAGATCGGCTTCGAAAAAGCCTGCTCCAATCTGATCCCGAACGTGACCGTGGAGCGAATCATGCAGCGATGCTTTGAGGCGCTCGGCGTGCCGGCGTTTACGGAGGAGGAGCGGCGTTATGCCCGCGCCATACTGGAGACGCTGCGGCCGGAGGCGAAGCCGGGCACGGACGGCGGACTGCAGGTGGATTCGGGGCGGGAGGCCTCGCCGAAAGGTGACCTAAGGCCGGAGGCCGGACCAAGAACGGATTTGCCGCAGGAGACCGCTCAGATAGGTGACCCAAGGCCGGAGGCCGGACCAAGAACGGATTTGCCGCAGGAGGGGCCGGAGGTCGGACCGGCAACGGGCCCGGAGACCGGGTCGATCGTGGAACCGGGGCCAAAGTGCGCTCCGGATCAAGCCGCCCTGCCGGAGACGCTCGATCCGTACCGCCCCGTGACCGGCCGGATGCTCGGTTCCACCGATGTCGCCGATGTCAGTTGGGTCGTCCCGACGGCCCAGCTCGAAACGGTCTGCTTCGCCGCCGATACGCCGTTTCACTCGTGGCAGATGGTCGCGCAAGGGAAGGCGGCGGCCGCCCATAAAGGCATGCTGCATGCCGCCAAAGTGCTCGCGGCGACCGCGGCGGAGCTGCTGAAAGACCCGTCCGTCCTCGAAGAGGCGAAACGGGAGCTGCGCAGCCGGGGCGGTCTGGAGGGATACGCCTGCCCGATTCCCGCCCATATTTTGCCCCCGGTAAAGGCCTGCCTGGGAAACGGGCAGCTCCCCTGAACCAAAACACAAAGCACCAAAGCCGCCAATTAACGCATGACGGCTTTGGTGCTCTGCCTTTAACTTGAAGCTAACGGTTGCCACAATCGCTATTTGTTCCAAAAACGTTGATTTCAAATTCTAACGGTTGCCATAGCGCTTATTTCACTTAAAACCGGCTAATTTCGCTTAGATTCAGGCAAATAACGACGCTGACAACCGTTAGAATTTTGAAAAGGCCTTTTTTCGCAAAATAGCCGCTGTTACAACCGTTAGATTTTTTGTGCTTTAACGTGCTTTAACCCTTCAAAGTGCTTTAACGTGCTTCAACGTGCTTTAACCCTTCAACGTGCTTCAATGCACTTTAGCGAATTAATGCACTTTACCGCTTTAATCCACTTTAACACTCTTTTATGCTCTTTTATGCTCTTTTATGCTCTTTTATGCTCTTTTACGATCTTTTACGATCCTGCTCTTTAACGCTCTTTAACACTCTTTTACCCACGCTTACTAATTCCCTTAGACTGCCTAAGCGCACCGGAAGCTTCCGCCCCATACGCGCTACATCACATCCCCGGCTCCGTCCCCCAAACGAGCGTGCCGTTCCGGTACAGGGTCACGCGATCCCAGTCGGTGAACGACGTCTTTGACCCATCATAAGAGTAATCATCGCGCTCGTTATAGTTGGTCCAGTCGGTTTTGTTGATCCGCGTCTGGATCTCGCCGCTGTTGCCGCCCGCCGCGATGCTGCCGGCCGCCGGTGAGAACGACAGCTCCAGATAATAGTCGGCTCCCGAACGGGCCTCGTCCAGCTTCACCAGCCTGCCGCTAATGTTCGAGCCGCCGACCTGCGCATAATCGCAGTGGAACTGCTGCGGCTTGTCCCCGTCGATCGTGTACCAGTACCGGAGCGTCAGCTCGCTCAGCGGCACCGCTTCATCGCCCCGGTTGACGATGCGGAAATGCGGCTTCAGATGGTTGTCGCCCGCATTGGAATCGGCGGAACGGTACTGCACCGCCAGCTCGCCGGGCTCCGGCGCCGGCGTCTCCCGCGGCGTCGCGTTAACTTCCGCCGAATTCCGGCTTTCGCCCACATTGTTGACGGCGCTGATCACGTAATAATACGTCTTGCCGTTGACCAAGCCGGCATCGCTATACACGGCGGCCGTGACCCCTTGGGCCACCGTCACATACGGCCCGCCGCTTTGCTCCGCCCGCTTCACATGGTACCCGGACGCCCCGTTGGCCGCATCCCAGCTCAGCGTCACCCGCTGATCGCCGGCCGCCGCCTTGACGTTTGCCGGCACCGCCGGAACCTGCGGCTGCGCAGCATCGACAATCGCCCAATACGCCGGTTTGGACTGCAGCCGCTCATCGAACAGCAGCGGCCAATTGTTGCGGTTCACCGGGTATTTGCGGAGCCAGGAGTTTCCGTCGTCTTTGCCCCAGACCGTCACGTTGTCGATCAGGTCGCTATGTTTTCTGAAAATGTCGAACAGCTGTTGATAACGGGTCACTTGCTTTTGCGCGATGCTGTCCGGCAATGTGTCGTAACGCTGATTGGTGTTCGTGTACACATCGATGTCCAATTCGGTGATTTCCGTCTTAAGCCCGAGCTCGGCAAATTTAAGAATTGAATTTTCGATCTCGCTCATCTGCGGCCAGTCGATGTTGATATGCGTTTGATGCCCTACCCCGTGAACGGGAATGCCTTTCTCCTGCAGCCGCTTGACCAGGTTGTACAAAGCCTGGCTCTTGGCCGGCTCGTGCGTGTTGTAGTCGTTGATGAACAGCACGGCGTCGGGATCGGCTTCATGTGCATAAATGAAGGCCTTCTCGATGTATTCTTCGCCGGCGATCTGGTACCACAGGCTGCGGCGCAGTCCGTCCGGCTGGCTCGGATCAATCACCTCATTGACAACGTCCCAGGCGTAGATAGCATCCTTATACCGCCCCATGACTGTCTTGATGTGGTTCTCCATCCGCTGGAACAGCACATCCTTGCTGACCAGATTACCGTTCTCGTCCCGGAAAACCCAATCCGGGGTCTGATTGTGCCACACGAGCGCATGGCCCCGCACCTGCTGGCCGTTGTCCAACGCGAACTGAACGGCCGCGTCCGACCCAGCGAAGCGGAACTGGCCTTCCTCCGGCTCGGTGCTGTCCCACTTCAGCACATTGCCCGGCGTTACGCTATTAAAATGCTTGGCCAAAAGCTGTCTGTCCGGCTCCTGGTAAAGCTCGGAATTTTCAAAAGCGGCCCCGAACAAGAAATCGCCGGCGAATACGTCCTTCAGCGAAGGAATCCCGTCTTCGATGACGATCGGGTCGGAGTCCGGCAGCCGCTCCAGCGCAAAATCGTCCAGATAAAACGACAGCGTCGGCTGATCCGGGATTTCAAAGTATATGGACAGTCGATCCCCCGGTTCGCGGTATTTGTACTCCGCCCGCAGCTCTAACCAGCGGCTGGCCGAAGCGGTGCCGTTCGCGATTTGCTCGTAGTGCGCATCGCTCCCCGCCGTTCGCTGCATCGTCATGTACACCCGGCTGTCCGGAGAACCGGCCGGCAGCTTGATCCAGCCCGAAAACACGTACGTTTTCCCTAATTCCATCTGCGCCGTCACGTCCAGCGTCGCCCCGTGCCACCCCTTGCTGCGGTCCGCCACCTTCAATCCGTAAGCACCGCTGCGCGCCGCTTCGGCCGCCGCCGTCAGCGTCTCCTCCGAACTGCGTCCGGTCCACCCCTGGGCCGTACCGTCCTCAAAATCGCTTTGCACCAGAACGGTGTTCGCCGCCTGGGCGTCCGGCTGTGCAGAGAAGTACGCCCCGACTAAACTTAAAATCCAAAACAAGCTAAACACTTTGCGCAACAACCGTTTTCTCATCGTCATTCTCCTCCATTCACAGAAAAAATCGATTTCCAGCCTCGTTCAGCATGAACAGGAAACAAAAAGAGTCCTGCTAATGAAACATCACCTTCCCTCCGGTTTCATCGTTATAGACAAGACGGGCCCCCGCCTCGGCTACCGTAAACCGTCATCCGGCCAACCATCACATAAAACGCTTCCATTTCTATATTTATCCTATAAGGCTTGTACAGGATTTGTCAATCAAATTTTACCAGCAAACCCATATATTAAATATCCAAAATTATTCATAACAATTTTTTATTTTTCTCTTGCCCTTTCCCATATGTCCTGCTAATATAAGGACAGCGTTAATTTGGAAAGCTAATATTCAAGTATATTTTCGGGTCTTTCCAAGCAGATAATTTTTGACCACTTTCCTCGGAGAGTTAAGGCCATACGGACAGCCGGGTCAAATGCCGATTGGCAACTTTTGTTGCCTTATTGATTGAGTTAAAAGCTCAAATTTTATAAGTTGGTTACTTTACAACCGGTGCATATCGCACATCAACTTGTGAAACGGTCAATAAGAGTGGTAAAGGCGATTATTTGCTAAATAGACTCTGATCCTAACATGATATATTTGAATATTAAGAACTTTTCCATAAAAAGCGCGCGTTTTATGGCTGGTTGGCGAGCGTTTTACGGACGCTTATGTCGTTCGTCCCGTCATGACCGGAGTTATCTTAATATTTGACTATATCGAAGACAAGTGGTGCGCACCTATGCGTTCATTACTTGTTTTTTTATTTGCAAATTTCGCGGAACCAACAAAGCAGCACAAAAATTCACTGGGTTAGGAGAAATGGAACAATGGGAAAAGCGCTTATTATCGGAGCCGGCGGAGTTGCTTCCGTGGCCATTCACAAATGTGTTCAAAACAGCGAAGTGTTTGAGGAAATCTGCATCGCCAGCCGCACGAAATCCAAATGCGACGAGCTCAAAGCCAAGCTGGACGGCGGCAAAACAAAAATTACGACGGCTCAAGTAGACGCCAACAATGTTGAAGAACTGATCGCCCTGATCAACGAGGTGAAACCGGACATCGTCATGAACCTGGCGCTGCCTTATCAAGATTTGACGATCATGGACGCCTGCCTGGCGACGAAAACGCACTACATGGATACAGCGAACTATGAACCGGAAGACACGGCGAAATTCGAATACAAATGGCAGTGGGAATACCGTGAGCGCTTTGAGAAAGCCGGCATTACCGCTCTGCTGGGCAGCGGCTTTGACCCTGGCGTGACCGGCGTATTTTCCGCCTATGCCTTGAAGCATCATTTTGACGAAATCGAATATATCGACATTCTCGACTGCAACGCCGGCGATCACGGCTATCCTTTCGCTACCAACTTCAACCCGGAAATCAACATCCGCGAAGTCTCGGCCAACGGAAGATACTGGGAAAAAGGCGAGTGGGTCGAAACCAAACCGATGGAGATCAAACGAGTCTACAACTTCCCTGAGGTCGGCGAAAAAGATATGTACCTGCTGTACCACGAGGAATTGGAATCCCTTGCGGTTAACATCCCCGGGCTGAAACGGATCCGCTTCTTCATGACCTTCGGTCAAAGCTATCTGACGCACCTGAAGGCGCTCGAAAATGTCGGCATGACCTCGATCGAGCCGATCGAATTCGAAGGCAAGCAGATCATTCCGCTGCAGTTCCTGAAAGCCGTGCTGCCGGACCCGGCTTCCCTGGGACCGCGCACGAAAGGCAAAACGAACATCGGCTGTATCTTTAAAGGCAAAAAAGACGGCAAAGATAAAACTTACTACGTATACAACGTTTGCGACCATGAAGCGTGCTATAAGGAAGTGGGCTCCCAGGCCGTTTCTTACACTACCGGCGTTCCGGCCATGATCGGGGCCATGATGATCCTTCAAGGACACTGGAACAAACCGGGCGTGTACAACATTGAAGAGTTCGATCCGGATCCGTTCATGGACGCGCTGAACAAATGGGGTCTCCCGTGGCAAGAAAACTTTAATCCGGTTCCTGTAGACGAGTATCCTTCGGAGGAAGAAGACACGAAAAAAGTGCTGGAAACGGAGCTCGTTTAATCCGATGCGTTTTGAGGAACTGCCTACCCCTTGCTACGTAGTGGATGAAGCCCTTTTTGAAAAAAACCTCCGCATCCTCAGCGGGGTGATGGAACGCACTGGAGCCAAGATCATTTTGGCGCAAAAAGCGTTCTCGATGTACGCCCTGTATCCGCTGATCGGAGAGTATTTGAGCGGTACGGCGGCCAGCGGATTGTATGAAGCGCGGCTGGGGCACGAGGAGATGGGGAAAGAGAACCATGTCTTCTCCCCGGCCTACCGCGAAGATCAGATCGATGAAATTATCGAGCTGTGCGATCATATTATTTTCAATTCGTTTTCCCAAGTGGAAAAATATCGCGATAAAGTGCTCGCCGCCGGCAAAAAAATCGGCCTCCGCATCAATCCCGAATGCTCCACTCAGGTCGGGCACGATATCTACAATCCGTGTGCGGTAGGTTCCCGGTTCGGCGTGACGATCGAGCATTTCCGGCCCGAGCAACTGGGCGGGATTTCCGGTCTGCATTTTCACACGCTTTGCCAGCAGAATTCGGATGATTTGGCCACCACGCTCGATGCGATCGAAGAGAAGTTCGGACCGTGGCTGTCGCAGCTGGAGTGGATCAACTTCGGCGGCGGCCACCATATTACCCGGGAGGATTACGATATCCCCCTGCTGGAACAATGCATCAAACGGATGCAGGACAAATACGGCTTGCAGGTGTACCTGGAGCCCGGAGAAGCCGTGGCCTTGAATGCCGGTTACCTGATTACGACCGTGCTCGACACCATGCAAAACGGCATGGATATCGCCATCCTCGACACGTCGGCCTCGTGCCATATGCCCGATGTGCTCGAAATGCCGTATCGTCCGCCGCTGCTTGGTTCCGGGGAACCGGGAGAGAAGCCGTACACGTACCGGCTTGGCGGGCCGACCTGCCTGTCCGGCGATACGATCGGCGACTATTCGTTCGATCAGCCTTTGAAGAGCGGCGACCGGCTGGTGTTCGGCGACATGGCGATTTATTCGATGGTGAAGAACACCACGTTCAACGGCATGCCGCTTCCCGCCCTCGTGGTCCAGCACAAAGACGGCGATTGCGAAGTTCTGCATGAGTTTGGATATGAGGATTTTAAGATGAGATTGGCATAAAAAAGCAGCGGCATTTCCAATCCCCTTCAAATTATTTGGAGGGGATTTTTGGCGTTCAACCTGAAAAACGGTGCATAACGCGGCCGGTTACCGGAACGGAACGGGAACGGTCGGGCTGCGATAGCGTCGGGAGCGCCGGCTTGCTCCGGGCACATCGGGCAACGCCGGGCAGCGCCATGCAACGTTGGGTTGCTCCGGGTTCCGCCGGACAGCGCCAGGTTGCGCCGGCTCCGGGTTCCCACCGGGCAGCGCCAGGTTGCGCGGTCTTCTCCGGGTTGCCCGGGCAACTCCCGGTTCGGCCATGCAGCGTCGGGCTGCTTCCGGCAGCCCGTTGGGCCGGGATGCGCCAGGTTGCGCCGGCTCCGGGTTCCCCTGGGCAGCATCGGGTTGCGCCATGCAGCGCCATGCAGCGCCAGGCCGCTCCGGGCTCGCCAGCTACCCGTCGGGTAACGTCACCCCGCAAAATAGCGGCATTTCATGTGCTTATATGCTGAACCCGGGTATGTTCACCCCCAATAGCAGCATTTCATGTACTTATTTTCCTATGAATGGTCAGGAACGCGGTCATTTCCTGGCGACGGGGGAAAATAGCGACATAAATTGCTTCTATTTCTCTCAAATGGACTGATATCGCGGGATTAACGACACTTATTGCTCTTATTTTTTGGTGCTGAATCACTAGCGTTGCATTTAAATCTGGCAAAATACATTTTCTGGACACACCAGTATTCTAACGGTTGCCACATGCGCTATTTGTTCCAAAAACGTTGTTTTCAAATTCTAACGGTTGCCATGGAGCTTATTTCATTGAAAACCGGTAATTTTTGCTCGGATCCAGGCTAATAACGGCGTTCGCAACCGTTAGAATTTCGAAAAGGTCTTTTTTCGGCAAATAACTGCTGCTGCAACCGTTAGATTTCCGGCGGGCGGACAGTATCGATCCGAAAGCCAACGCTTATAAAGAAACCTTGAACAAAAGTTAATGCAACGCCAGTGGTGCTGCCCCCCGCTCAACCTTTCAGCGTGATACCAGCATGGTTTTGGCGTTTCGCGACTATACATATTTTATCTTGACACTCATCGAAGGAATACGTTACCCTAAAAACAAACCGATGGTTTGTTTTTAAAATTATCCGCTGTACGGGATGAATCAATATAAAAGGGGATGTGACTATGAATCATTACGATGTGGTAATCGTAGGAGCGGGGATCGGGGGATTAACCTGCGGGGCGAGATTGTCCGCCCTGGGTTATAAAGTCGGCGTGTTCGATCAGCATTATTTGCCCGGAGGATATGCCACCAATTTCCAGCGCAAGGGATACACCTTTGACGCCGCTTTGCACGGGGTCGGCGCGCTGGGCCAGGGGCAGGGTTTTTATCAAATTTTGCAGGCGAGCGGGGTGATGCGATACATTCAACCTCTGCCCAAAGAACATCCTTATTCGATCCGTTGGAAAGGCGAAAAATTCGACATCCCCCAAGACGCCGGCGCGTATCTGGCGCTGCTTCAGCGGCGTTTTCCGGAGGAGAGGGAGGGGATTGCCCGCTTGTTTGATGCGATCCGCCGGCTTTCCGCAGAAATGAAGTTCCTGAACGATCCCGGCATTGCCGGCTGGAAAAAAGCCTTGGGCTTTTTGGCCAAATGTCCGACGCTGGTCCAATGGTCCAAGTTAACCGCCGCGCAAGTGATCAAGCGGCATGTGAAATCCGAGGAGTTCATGAGCTTTTTTACCGTCCTCTGGCCTTATTACGGGCTGCCGCCGCAGCGGCTTTCCGCGCTTTATTTTTTCATTCCCTGGCTGGGGTACCATCTCGAAGGCACTTACTACATTCAAGGCGGCGCCCAGGCATTATCCGATGCGCTCGTCTATGTGATCGAACAAAACGGAGGCAAGGTGCATCTGCGGCAGGAAGTGACCGAAATCCTGATTCACGAAAAAAAAGCCCGCGGAATCCGCACCCAAAAAGGGCTGGAATTCACGGCGGACTGGGTCGTTTCCAACGCCAGCCCCGAGCATACGCTGGGGCCGTTGATCCATCACCATCCACGGGCCGAGAAATATAGAAAGCGCCTTGTAGAGCACGAAATCGGCCCATCGCTGACGCAGCTTTATATCGGGCTTTCCTGCCCTCCGGAAGAACTCGGCATCGTGGAAGAAGACCTTCTTTTGGCGGAGGAAACGGATCATCAGGCCGATTACGATAACGCGATCCAAGGAAAATATGCCGCCGCCAATTTGGGATTAACCAACTACAACAAAATGGATCCCGCCTTAAACCGCAGCGACCGCGGCGTGCTGGCCGTTACCTTGATCGATGACATCGGCAACTGGCCGGAGCGGGGCGAAGCCTACACGCGGAAAAAGCAAGAGGTCACCGATATTCTCCTGCAGCGTCTGGAAAGCTGCTATCCCGGCATAAAGGAACGCATCGCCTTGCTGGAACTCGGCACGCCGCGCACCATGGAGCGTTACACGAAAAATCCGCGCGGCGCCGTTTACGGTTTTGCGCAAACCATCAACCAATCCGGCATCAAGCGCACCCCGCGGAAAACCCCTTTTGCCGGCCTGTCTCTGGTCGGGGCCTGGACCCAGCCCGGCGGGGGTTTCCAGGGTGCGGCCACCTCGGGTTTCCTGGAAGCCCAGCGCATTCACAAACAGCTGCAGCTGCGGAAAAACCGGGGATAGGCGGCGGGAAATCCCATCGTCCAGAAAATCAATCCTTGCTTTTATAGGAAGTGGCTCGTTTCCACGAAGCTTTTTTCCAGGGGAGACAGCTCATACCCCGCGCGGGTAACCAAATACTTGTCCACATAGCGGAACGGTTCGGGAAGCTGGGTATATGCCGAAAATCCGTGCTGCATCACGATATTCTTGGACATCAAGGAGATGCCCATACCAAGGGAGGTCAGCTGAAGCAGGGTATCCAGGATCCCAACTTCCGTGACTTCCCCTTTTTCAAGTTCAAGCTCGGCATACAGCCGTTCCAGAATCGCTGCGTACAAGCAGTCCCGGGTCAAAATGATCCAGTTCTCCCCGTGCAGACAGCTCTCCAGGCTCAGCCCGCTGGCGAACCTTTTGCCGATGAGCACCATCTCCTCCGTCCCCAGCTTTTTGTAACTCAGCTGCGGCGAATCGGCCTTGCCAATGGTGAAGGCCAAATCGATGTTGCCTTGGATCAATTCGTGCTCCATCGACAGCGTGGTCCCGGTCTTTAACGTTACCGACAGATCGGTGTGGCTCTCATATAAGCGGGTCAGGGCGTCCGTGAGATCTTTGCCGAAGACGGATTGCATAGTGCCCAGCCTAAGCTTCATCTCCCTCCGGCTCATATCCAGCTCGGTTTCCTCCCATAAAACGAGCATTTTTTTGTATTGGCGGTACAGCTTCCTTCCCTCCGATGTCAGCTCCATGCCTTTGGCACTCCGAATAAACAGTTGCTGCCCGTAATGGGCTTCGATTTTTTTGATCTTGGCCGTCATGTTGGACTGCAGATGGTTCATTTTGATGGCTGCGGCAGACAGGCTTTTTAATTCGGCGACGGTAACGTAAGCTTTCATATTGTCAATATCCATACGGACCTCCAAGATATCAAAAAAGATGATGACTCCATAAAAAACATGCATTATTCGTGATGGATTAATCCCAGTATACTGAAACGGCAAAGGATCATAAAGACGGAAGGAGATATAAGTTAGACATGAAAACGATGGGTTCAGCAGATTCAGCAAAAATACGCACAGGGATCATCGGAGGTTCGTTAAACAATCAATGGGCCAGCCTGACTCATATTCCGGCCCTTATCCAAAGCACGTGCCATGAAATTACCGCCATTGCCACCTCGAATATAGCATCCGCCAAAGAGAGTGCCGCTGCACTGGGTATCTCCCAGGCTTTCGACGACTATCGGGAACTGGTGCGGTCCGGAAATGTCGATTTGGTGGTCGTCAGCGTCAAGGTTCCCCATCATTACGAAATGATCAAGGAGGCCATCGCCGCAGGAAAACATGTGTACAGCGAATGGCCGCTTACCGTCACATCGGAAGAGGCGGAGGAACTGGCGGAGCTGGCTTCCCAAAAAGGGATTCATCATGCGGTCGGCTTGCAAGCTAGACAGTCGCCTGCGCTGCTGGATGCGAAGAACCGCATTTCGCGCGGAGACATCGGCCGGGTGTTATCCGCCTCCATGGCGGTATCCACCCCGGGCAAGGGAGGGTTTACGGAACAGAACGCCATCTATCTGCTCCAGGAAAAGTATGGGGCTACCCTGCTAGCGATTAACGGGGGACACTCGCTGGACGCGCTTAGCTTTATGCTGGGAGATTTGAAAGAAGTTTATGCAACCATGAACAGCAATTATTCGGAGGCTAAGGTGCTGGGAACCGGAGAAACCGTGCCGAAAGATACGGCCGATCAAATCATGGTTCACGGCATGCTCGAAAGCGGGGCATCAGTATCGGTCCATATTCAGGGCGGCACCTATCCCAAATTTGAATTGGAGATTCAAGGGGAGAAAGGGGTCATTCGCATTTCCCAGCCCCAGTCCCAAGGTCATGTTCAGTTCGGGGGATTGGTGGTCGAGCAGGCTCTGTATCCGTCAGGACACCTTGGGAGTTACGGAGATCACGAGACTCTCCAAAGGGTGTACGATGAGACCGAAGATGGTTCAGTGACCGTGAATCAGGTTCTGAAGGCTCACCGGTTGCTGGCAGAGGATATCCGCCAGGGGACGTTTCAGGCCCCCGGCTTTCATGAGGCCGCCCGCCTGCACCGTCTGCTGGAAACAATTCGGCAATCCGCCTGCACCGGCGAACGGCTCAGCGTAATCTAATCGGGACGAGCCGATTGCAACCGTTACCCGATGTAGTCATGAAACGCATGCTCGAAAGCGCGGATGCATTTGCCGTCTTTCGAGCTGTCCAATACCGCGAACCGGATTTCCGTGAACAACGATCCCCAGCCCTCATCATCCAGCAGCTCCAGCCACCAGCGGGCCACCTGCACCGGATCATTCCGGAACACGCCGCAACCGTACGCGCCCAGGATGAGATGCGTGTCACCCTTGTTGGCGAACAGCGCCAAGGATAGCCGCATGCGGTCTTTCATCACTCGCTTTGCTTCTACCGTATCCTCTCCCTTAAGCAGAACCTGCCCGTAGTTGACGGCGGGCAGCGTCAAGACCGAAGCCGTAACCGGCCGTTCCAACAAGCTAAACCGTTCGTCGCGGAAAAAGACTACATTCGGCGAGTATATGGCATGGTCGGTGTACATCATGGAACGGCAAGCGCGATTCGCGGCATAGTAGCCTTCGTTGCGCAGCTGCGTTTCGTACAGTCCGCTGGAGGCCGCCAAACTTTCCTCCTGGGCCATCGCGCCGTTCAAAAATCCGCCGCCCGGATTTTTCGCGCTGGCGAAGTTCAGCACGCCGACCCGGTCTTGGCCCGCTGCCGCAAAATCGAGGACCGCTTTTACGGTGGCCTCGTTCGCGACGGAGTACTTCGCAGCTTGCTGTGATCGTGGCTGCATACGATAAGTTTTTACTAGTTCCGCCCCCTGGTCGGGAGTAATCAACTCGCTTCCTTCTTCCGAGCGCTTCTGCGCCGCGGCAAAATCAACCCGGCGCCCTTCAAATTCATAGAAGCCTTGCCGTTGAATCCGCAAGGTATCCGTGGCAATTTCTTTTCGATTCATAGTTTATCCCCTTCTTCTCTCAGCATTTCGTCCCGCGCTTCGGTCAGTGCGAACCCCAGCAGGTTTTTGCCCCGCCATTTCGTCGGATTCTACGTAAATCATCGGTAATCCTCCATGTTTCTTCGATATAAACGCGATGGCCGGTGGCCCGCATTTTCCGTGTAATGATCGGTTTCCGCGACAAGGTCGGCCACTTTGCGCCGGAAGGCCGCCTTCAGCAGCTCTTTATCCAAAATTACCTCGTACACCTGCTGCAGCTCCGTTAGAGTAAACAGCTTCGGCATCAAATGAAGCGCGATATCGGTGTAATTCACCTTTCCCCGCAAGCGTTCAATAGCATAGGCGATAATCTTCGCATGATCAAAAGCCAGTCCGTCGCTGGACACGATGGAATATGATGTAGCCGTCGAAGCCGGCTTCGCGGTCACCGTCCGTTCCACAACCGCGGCCAGTTCAATCTCGCCGGAGCTGAGCCGAAGCTCATACTGCAGCGCCTTGATGAAACCGCCGTCGATCAGTTCCTTCCGCTCCCGCAGCAGCCGGTAGGATACCTTGAACCAGGCGGCAGCGTCAGCGTCGTCCCCCGCCTGCAGCTGCAATTGGCCGCTGTCCACCAACGCCATATAACTGCAGCTCATCACCCAGGTGCGGGGATCGCGCCCCACGTCGCTGAACGTGTACAGCTGCTCCAGGTAAACGTCCTCTACGCCGGTCTCCTCCCGCAGCTCCCGCGCCGCGGCTTGCTCCGTCGTTTCATCCGGCCGGACAAAACCGCCCGGCAGCGCCCATTGGCCCAGAAAGGGATGTCCGCCCCGCCGAATGAGCAGTACTCTAAGTTCCTTCTCCGGAAGCTTGCGGTAACTGTCCGCATCCGCGTCCGTCACGGTGAAAATTACCGTGTCCGCGGCCACCGAGGGCCGTTCGTAATCCCCCGGCGAATACCGCCGCAAAAATTCGCTTTCCGTCAGTCCGTTGCGATCCAACATATCCACTAACTCCCCCCGCCTTTTTTTGTTCTAATATAAGTTGAACTAATAATTTTGCGGCCGTTTCTTCAGAATCATTTCCCGCTTTTGCCTCTCTCCGCTCTTTTCTTTAGTTCAACTTCTATAAGAGCTCGCCAAAATAATTGCTGTAGGGCTTAAAGCCGGCCAGCACTTCGTCTACTTTGCGCATCCGCTGCTCCAGGCTTCCCCGCAGTATAATGAAGGGAATCCGGCGTTCCTTCAAGTCGGCAATAATCTGTTTATGAAAAACATGCCGCTTCTGGTCGCCGCTGCGGTCCCACGTATCGTCGTACGGGATATCGTCATCGCACAGGAAAAACAGGTCGTATCTCTGCGCGTTTTCCAGGGCAATCCGAGTCAGCAGCTCCGGCGCCCGTCCATGATAGTCCAAGGCGAACATATACGTGGTAATCGCATTGGTATCGACAAAAAGATACCGGTTCGCCCGAAGCAAAGCCTGCTCCTCCCGCTCGATATGCCCGAGGGCGATCTCGTCGAACGCCTCCAGGCCGATCCGGCGGTTTACCTGGTGCTCGGTCCAGTAGTCGCGCCCGTACTCGCTGGCGAACGTCGTCCCATGCCGCGCCGCGAGCGCCTCGGTGATCGTCGATTTGCCGGTCGACATCGCTCCTACGAACACCACCTTCGTGATTAAATCCCGGTATACGACGTCGCTGATAGACTCCCGGTATTTATAAGGATCGGAACGGATCATCGTCGCCGAAATCGGGACTTCCCTGCGCGCTTCATCCACCCTTCTGTCCACCGCGCCCAACGCCACGCTCATATGCTCCCCGTAAAACTCGCTGGAATAAAAATGCGTCACCTGCTCCCCATCTAGCAAGCCTAGAATATATTGCTCTTCGCGGATTTCATGTTCGCGGTCGTTCGAATAGCCGTCCGGGCCGTCCCAGGCTTCAATCACCCTGACCGCCGGATAGAGCTTGCGGATCCAGCCGGCCCGAATATGCAGCGGAATCGGCGTCACATCCGTCTCATAAATGACGACGATCAGTTCATCCACCTCTTGCAGCGCCGTTTCGATCATAAACTGATGCCCTTTGTGCAGGGGCGCAAATTTCCCCAACGTTAATCCCAGCGTCTTCATGCCAGACTCTCCTTTGCCCCTTTGTTCCAATTATAGTAGCCGTATACCGCGTTGATCAGATAGGCGCTCCACATCACGATCATCAGTACGCCGTCCGGGCTCCCCTCCAGCGTTCTGATCGCCCACAGCAGTACCGTAAACATGTTCAGCACAATATAAACGAGCCATTGCTCTTTGAACCGCTTGACCATTAACATCGTCGCCACAACCGACAGCACGGTCGTAACGGCATCGATATACGGGGAGTTCTGTCCCGGAATGAACGATAAACCGAACCCGAGCAGTACGCTGCCCAGGACGCAGACGACGGCTACGAGCAGCAGGCCTCTGGCATCCATCTGCCGCATCGATAATTTACCCCCATCGCGGTGATTCTTCCACATCAGGAAACCGATGACGTTCATCGGCACAAAAAACAGCAAATTCAGCATTACTTCGCCAAACAAACCATTCACATACGCCAGATAAGCGTAGCCGAACGTGTTGTACATCCCGAACACGTAGGTCGTCAGGTTGCCTTTGGCCGCAAAAACCACGCACAGTACTCCTGTAATAAACACCGTAAAACCAAACAAAGAGTCCTTCATCAGCACCGTGAGCGCGATCGCGATTCCGGTGAATAATACCAACCAGGTTAATTCGAATAAGCTCCAACCGCCCAACCCTTTTTTCACGTTGCATCCCCTCGGCTTTCGCAATTGTTAGTATATTTTTGATAATAACGTTTTGTTAATATCAAAAATAGCAGAAGAGGAACCAAAGGTCAAGCGATTTTTATGGAGGCAGTGTTGCATAATGCTTTGAAATGAAGATCGACGCTGTAATATAATGGATGATAGCCATTTTAAGGAGGATGATAGACGATGGATTTACAAAACAAAACGGCAATTATTACCGGAGCGGGCAAAGGAATCGGAAAAGCGGCCGCGTTGGACTTGGCGAAGGAAGGGGTTAAGCTCGGCCTGCTCGCCAGAACCGGCGCCGATCTCGAAGCCCTGCAAGGCGAGTTAAAGCGCACATATGGCGTGGACTCTTACTACGCCGTGGCCGACGTCTCCAATCAAGAGGAAGTTAACTCGGCGGTTGGTCAGTTGATTGAACAGCTGGGTTCGGCCGATATTCTCATCAATAACGCGGGGATCGCCCAGTTCGGCACCTTGCTCGAGATGGACCCCGCCGAGTGGGAACGGATCATTCAAGTAAATCTTATGGGGACGTATTATGTTTCCCGCGCCGTACTTCCGGCGATGATGAAGCAAAACCAGGGAACCATTATCAATGTGGCCTCCACCGCAGGGGAAAAAGGCTTTGCCACCGGCTCCGCCTACTGCGCTTCCAAATTCGGGGTGCTTGGATTGACGGAGTCCCTGCTGCAGGAAGTGCGGAAATTCAACATCCGCGTCACCGCCTTGACTCCGAGCACCGTCAATACGGAATTGGCTGTCAAAGCCGGCCTGAAAATCGGCGACGAAGACCGGATGATGCAGCCGGAAGACGTGGCCGAATTGATTACCGCCACCCTGAAGCTGCCGCAGCGCGTGTTCATCAAATCCGCCGGTATCTGGACAACCAACCCGCAATAAATTTGAAATCCCCGTTCATAAGGATGCAAAAACGCCAGGAGCTCAGGGGCAACCCTCGGGCACTGGCGTTTTTGGTTAATTTTATTATATAGGGGCCCAGTATCTTCCGCCATGCAAACCGGTTTCCTGAAGGGCGCCGTTCGTTTCTTTTAAAACAACCAGGTTTTCGCCTTCAGGCGCTCCCCATGAAAGTCCCAGCAGCAGGCCTTCATCCGAACGGGCCAGAAACAGCACCTCAAACCGTCCGGGGTGATCTCCTCCGTCCTCGACCCTCCAGGTGCCGTACTCATTATATGTTGCGGGATAATCTTTGAACAGCACTTCGTCCCCTTTGATGTACGCGATGCTGGCCAGCATATCGTCCCCTTTGCGCTCAAACACAAACAGGGCTATTTTCTCATTTTCCGCCGATGCGGACAGCAAGCTGCTTGCCGTAACTTTTCTTTTTTTGATCGCTTCGATTTGCGCAATCGTTTCGGCATCCGCCGGCAGATAGTCTCCCGATGGCGACTGGCCGTCCACGGTGCTGTTCAAAGCCATTAACGAGTCTTTGCCGATAGCGCCGTCTCTCGTCAGCAAATAGGATTTGTTTTGGATGAACTTCCCGTTCTTCGCCTTATATACGTACCCGGCCATATTGTTGAAATTATACATCGTTTGCCTGTTGTTATCCTGTTCGTTGGCCTCCTGCCGGCGGACAAATTCAATCTCAACCCAGTCCCCGTTATTTCCTATGGCGGCGTTAAATTGTTCAGGATTTTCCAAGCCGGCACCGCTGTCGTCCGGAAGGGTGATCAGCTTCTCCCCCGACTCATCCGCAAACCCAAACACACTTTCGAGACGAGCAAACTCCACCATCGTATTTTTTTCAACCGCCGATGACGGCTTGGCCAAGCTCTCAACGTCCGTGCTGCCGCATCCGGCCAGCAATGACAGGAGTATAACCCCCCCGGTCCAAAACCTCCGCTTTCTCATCGTTCCCCTCCAACTGTTCATGATGGGCAGCCTTGCCAAGCCACTTTTCCTCCATTATGTCTGATTAAGGCAAAAAAGGAAACCGCCTTGGCCATGGATATTATATTGAAGAATTTGAACCTGGTGAACCCGCCCGGAAAATTCCTTATTTAAAATAAGGCACTAGTCCAAACCGTTAATCCGGAAAGACCATACACTAGACTAGATTGAAGCGAGGGGAGATAAAGAAAAATAGCTCTTAGGGGATTTAGCTTGCCTTTATGACGGAAAAATGCGGGTTGAAAAAATGACGAATGGAGTGAAAAAATATGGGATTCGGATTAGGAGCGGGCGCAGGACTTAGCTGCGCAGGATTTGGCGGACTCGGGACTAGTACAGGAGTAATCCTGGTACTGTTTATTCTCTTGGTAATTATTAGTGTATCCTGGATTTAAGTAACGAGTACACCTCCCTTCCTTTATCTGTTGATTAGGAAATCACTTCAGATTGAACTGACGTCGCATATTGGCGTCAGTTCGTTTTAGTTCATCCACTTAGGCCGGAGTTCATTGCATTTCGTTGACAGGGAAAATTTCAGGCCCTCTTTGACCGCCCCTTTATATTAACGGCGGGCGGTTCGTTTGATTTGCCGTTTGTCAGGGGCTTCTCCCCATAGCTCTGCAAAAGGGCGGCAACCTTTTCTTTATTCGGCATTGCCGCCGTTTCCGCTCCTTGTCCATAATTGGCGCCGATGTTCAGTCTTCCGGCCAGCTCTTTAACGCCCAAGGCCCCGATATTGTTGTTGGTCACCACCCGGTCGATCAACACCTTCTCGATATCCAGCGTTTCGATGTGAATGGGGGGCTGTTTTTGCCTTTGCTCCTCCGCCTCCGCCAGTTTATCCATCGTGCGGCGAAGCTTTTGGAGCTCTTCGATAATGCTGCGGCCGATATCCTGAACTTTCAGCTTTTCCAGCTCTAATTCCAGCTTCCTCAGCCGATCGTCCACTTCGTTTACTCGATCATTTACTTGGTTATTTGCCCGATCATCTACTTGAGCATTTACTTGAACATTTACTTGACCGTTTACTTGGTCATTTACTTGATCGTTTGCGCCAAACCACTTTCTCCAAAATTGCCCCGCCATTTGTGCGATCACCTTTTCTTATCCGGTTATGTATGTGGCTAGATCCGGTTGCATACTTTTTTAGTAAATCCAGCGATGAAAGAGGGATAGCCATGAAGAAACATAAGGAAATCAATCTGGGCCTGGTCAAAGTCAATTCCATCGACATTGGTTCCCAGTTTTCTATAGGCTTCACTCACAAGCAAACCGTGTTTACCTCCATGAAGAACAGCCATTTGTTTCGTCAAGCGGGGGACCGGTCGGTGCTCTTCGATTCCGAAATAAATATCGACGACCGGGATTTGTCCGATAATTTTAGCGGCAATTTCGACAAAAGCTAATCAATGATCACCTTTCTCCCCTGCACGGGCTTGATCGGGAAGCGGATGAGCAGCAAACCCTTATCCATAACCGAAGTAACCTCCTTCGTATCGACGCGTCCGGGGAGGCCGATGACTCGCTGAAAAGCGCCGTTATGCCTTTCCGATCTGATAAAGGAGTACCCGGTGTATTCCATACTTGGTTCCCCCTGTATCCGCAATTCCCTGCCCTCGATAAACACCTCGATTTGATCTTTACTATAACCGGGCACATCGACGACAATCAGCAGCTCATGCTCGCTTTTTAGGACATCGATCGGAGGATATTCCGATTGGGGAGAAGCGGGTTGCTCCATGCCGGAAAAGCCGTCATTTACACTGGTGACATGAGCGTTGGAACCGGAGGAGGCTTTAAAGGGCTTCATCTGTTCGCGAAAAACATCGTCCCAAAATTCCTTGCCATGAAACTGCTGCGCCATCTCGAACCATTGTTTGAGCCTATCCATGTCCATCGGTGCTCCCTCCTTACTAAAATACATATTCAAAAAATATCCTCATATACATGTCGAAAAGGAGGGATCGGGAATGTACGGAAGGCCTTCCATCATAACCAATAATATCTATATTCTTAAAATCAATTCCCTTGAAAACGCATGTGCCGTCAATATAGGCGAAAATTATTTGATCGACTGGAACAACTCGTCCAAACATACACAAGGCTTCGGCAATAATTCCGGCGATGACAGCGGTTTTATCGGTTTGAGAGCGGTGATCGACGATCGGGATCTGATCGATGCCCCGTCCTTCTTCAACAAATATAAGGGAATAGACTGTTGCGTCTAGGGGGAGGAAAACAATGGTGAATTTCAGCCCGATGTATGTAAATGTATTCGCTTTTAAAGTGAATACGATGGAAAGAGCATCGGCTTTGAGCCTTGGTCCGCTGCAACAATTGGACTTGTTCGTGTCCACGAAGCGGAACCAGGGTGTAGAGTCCATGGGTGACTTAGCGCCGCTCTATCTGACGGTTACGAATATTCTGGACACCGATCTGTTCGATTCCAATTCGGCGAAGAACAGTATCGTATAGTCCCAATGCATAACTCCCAGGTCCAAGGGGATGCTATCCCTAAAAAAAATTGGGAGGTATGCTGTCCCCATGAACACGCAAACTTTGGCGCCCCATGAATCCATGGACCTTCATGAAATGCTTAACTTCAAGACACTCTGTCTGGCCAAATCCAAACTGATGCAAGGTCTCGTGTTTGACCAGGAGCTCAAGGACTTGATGCAAAAAGACGTCGTCCAGTCCATGCAAGCGCTCCAAGATCTGCAGGCCATCTACGCCAGAGCTCCTTTCCGGGCGCCTGTCCCCGAAAGCCGCCCCGAGCCGATCTTACACTAGAGGGGAACCAGCGATGAACAACGATTATTTGGATCCGATCAACGCGCTGAATATGCCGGAAATGGCGGACATGACCTTGGCTATGGACTTTCTGATGCGGGCGAAGGAAGGGGTAAGAAATACGGCGATCGCGCTCACGGAAACGGCGTCCCCGGAAGCCCGCGTCCTGCTCCGCCATCAACTCCGGCAAGGAATCGCGCTGCACCAGGAAATCTCCGAACTGATGATACGGAAAAAGTGGTTTCACCCTTACGAGCTGCAAGAACAATATCAGTTGGACCAGCTTTCGGCCAAAAACACGGTCATGATCGGGCAGATGAATTTATTCCCTGCGGATACGCGCCGCAAGGGTATGTTCGATCGGACACCGGACGAACACCTGGGAGGGCATCAAGCATGAAAGCCGTCACCTATCAAGGAATCAAAAATATTGCCGTCAAAGAGGTGCCCGCCCCCAAAATCGAGAAACCCGACGATATGATCATCAAAATCACCAGTTCAGCCATCTGCGGCTCCGACCTCCACCTGCTTCACGGGATGATCCCCAATCTTCGGGAGAATTATATCATCGGACACGAACCGATGGGGATTGTGGAAGAGGCCGGCCCCGCGGTGACGAAGCTGAAGAAAGGCGACCGGGTGATCATCCCCTTTACGATCGCCTGCGGAGAATGTTTCTATTGCAAAAACCATCTGGAAAGCCAATGCGACAATGCCAATGAACACGGGGACATGGGAGGTTACTTCGGCTACTCCGAAAACACGGGCGGCTACCCCGGCGGACAAGCCGAATATTTGCGCGTTCCCTTCGCGAATTTTACCCATTTCAAAATCCCGGAAAACTGCGAAGAACCGGATGAAAAGCTGTGTCTGATCGCCGACGCGATGCCGACGGCGTTCTGGAGCGTCGATAATGCCGGAGTTAAAGACGGAGATACCGTGGTCATATTCGGCTGCGGTCCGATTGGGCTGCTGGCGCAGAAGTTCGCCTGGTTGAAAGGGGCCGGGCGGGTGATCGCCGTCGATTACGTCGACTATCGTCTGCAGCATGCCAAGCGCACGAACAACGTGGAAATCGTCAATTTTGAGCAGCATGAGAACGTTGGAAACTATCTCAAAGAACTGACCAAAGGCGGCGCGGACGTCGTCATCGATGCGGTCGGCATGGACGGGAAAATGAGCGATCTGGAGTTTTTGGCCAGCGGGCTGAAGCTGCAAGGCGGAACGATGAGCGCTTTGGTTATGGCCGTCCAGGCGGTCCGCAAGGGCGGAACGATCCAAGTCACCGGGGTGTACGGCGGACGTTACAACGGCTTTCCGCTCGGCGACATTATGCAGCGCAATATCAATCTCCGCTCGGGACAAGCCCCGGTGATTCATTATATGCCGTATATGTACGAATTGATCACCGCGGGCAAAGTCAATCCCGGCGATATCGTCACGCACGTCCTTCCGCTCAGCGAAGCGAAACACGGATATGAAGTGTTCGATACGAAAACGGACGATTGCATCAAAGTCATCCTGAAGCCTTAGACACAAAAATCAATCATAGGAGGAACAAGCCAAATGAATCCGGCGGCATACGGCCTGCACACGACATACGGCCTGCACGAAACCTTGGAGGTCCACGAACTGGCCGCGTTCAAAACGCTCTGCATGACCAAATCCAAAACGATGCAAATTCTGGTCTCCGATCCGGAACTAAAGCAAATTTTGCAGCAAGACGTTTTGGTATCCACGCAGCAGCTTCAGGAACTCAGCGGAATTTTAACCAATTCGGGTTTAGGGGAGGTGAGCCAATGATCCCGATCCTGGAACGAATGATGGGGATGGACGCGTTAACCGACGAAATCGTCGCCATGGATTTTCTCCTCAGCGCCAAGACCGGGGTTAGAAACTATGCCATGGCCGTGACGGAATGCGCCACTCCGGAAGTCAAAGCCATTTTGACCAAACAGCTGGAGGAAGCGGTCAACACGCATGAGATGATCGTCGACTACATGATGAGACGCGGATTTTACAAGCCTTACGCGATGGACGAGCAAATCGGGCGGGACTTGCAGAACATCCAAACCGCTCTGAACATTCCGTCCTGACCTTTTGCCACTGTGCCCGAAAACAGGGAAAAGTCCCTCCTGTTGATGAACAGACGAGGGACTACCCGAGTTTAAACGCTTTATATTCCGTTAGATCGGCAGCAGGTTCACGGTTTCTTTCGCTTTTAAGCTTTCAACCATGTCGAACCAGGACTGTGGTTTGTTCGGCAATACGGTATAGTAGCGCTGCAGAAACTTCACGACCAGATCCGTTTGCAGATTCTCCTCGTTCTCCCCCATCGGCAGGAAACAAAGGTCAAGCCCGGTAACCGCCTCCCCGTCGTTGTTCCAGGACGGATGGACATAAGGGAAATCGAGGCGCTTATATCCGAGATGCGACAAAACCTCGCGGCGCACATAAGGGTCCATCGGCTTAACGCCGCCGAATTCATGGTCCTCCACGCGATACGGATCGTAAATTTCCGCAAACATGCCGAGCAGTTGTTTCCCGTTCGCTTCGGCCAAGGCGTGCAGGTCCTTTAATCTTTTGTCCGCCAAAAACCGCCCGATTCCCAGCCCCGCTTGACCGATGATCGTAAAATCCGTCATCGCGACGTTGAAGTCTTCGTAATACCGGTATTCCGTAGCGCCGACCACTTGACCTTCATGCACCGCGACAAACACACGGATGCCCGGGTCTTCCAGCGGCTCTTTCCACAGATCGAATTCCAGCACTTCTTCCGGCGGAAATATGTTTTGCATCAGCTGATGCATTTGCTTAAATAAAGGGTCCTGAATGTTCGTAATTCGCATATATTCCATAAGTTTTGACCTCCTCCTATTCGGGTGTTGCGGGATAAAAAGGATTTTTCCATTCCATCAGCGCGGCGTAGTTGCACGATTCCTCATCTTCCAAATAATCCGCCACCACGGTGACGGGAGTCCGTCCGCAGCGAAGGAGGAAGGTAATGACGGGGTCCTTTATCTCGCCTTTGAGCACCGTCTCCAGATACTGCTCCGCCGTCATTTCCCCCGCTTTTTTATGGTAGCCGGGCATTCTTCCCCCGCCCAGCAAGCGTTCCAGCCCTTTATGCACGACGAGGTCATACATGGACAACATCAGCCATTTGCCGAGTCCCAGCTTGCGGTTGGACGGCCGTACGCTGATATCGACGACGTACAGCGTGTTCCCTTTGGGATTATGATTGCGGACATAGCCGTTGTCGGTAACCTCCGCCCAGGAATGGTGCGGTGCGGCCGGATCGAAATCGACCAGCAGGCCGGTCATCGACCCGGCGATTTCCCCGTCCACCTCGACGCATAAAGCCCCCTCCGGAAACAGCTCAACATGTTTGCTTAGCTGCTCGGTGTTCCACCATAATTCCGCAGGAAACGGCGGCGGAAAACTTTCCTGCTGGATGCGGATCAAGCCCGGGAAATCCTTCTCCTCGTAATTTCGGATAACCGCCGGAACCGGCCGGTCCCCGTCAAACACAAACAGCTCTTTCCGATACATCGCTTGCGCCTCCATACGCTGAAGTGGTTCTCCGCTTATTTCCAGTCGGTGTAAAGATCCGTCCGCCGGTCGCGCCAGGTGGTGACAGAGCCTTTTTCCCGGACCTGGTACAACAGCTCCAAGTCCAGATCCGCGGTGACGATCATGTCGTCGTTGATCTCGCCTTCCGCCAGGATGCCGCGCGGCGGGAACGGAATATCGTTCGGCGTAATCACCGCCGCCTGCCCGAAATTGGCCCGCATGAAGTCCACCGTCGGCAGCGAGCCGACCGTACCGGTCGTAACGACGTAGACCTGGTTTTCGACCGCTCTGGCATGGCTGGTATAACGGACCCGGTGAAATCCGTGACGGTCGTCCGTGCACGAAGGACAGAAAATCACATCCGCCCCTTTGGCCTTGGCCATCCGGACGATCTCCGGAAATTCGATGTCATAACAGGTTAGCATCGCGACCGTCCCCTTCTCGGTTTCGAACACCTGGAGGCCGTCGCCGGGGGTCATTTTCCATTCGTTCACCTCGGTCGGCGTAATGTGCAGCTTGGCCTGCTCGGCGATTTTTCCGTCCGGATAAAACAAGTGGGCCACATTATACAGCCGGTCTCCCTCCCGGGTCACATGCGTACCGCCGATAATATGCATTTTGGTCTGCTTGGCCAATCCGGAAAACAAAGACCGGTACTGCTCCGTAAAGCCAGGCAGCTCCTGAATTGTCAGCGCCCTGCCTTCACTGTTCCCGATGGACATCAGCTGGGTCGTAAAAAACTCCGGAAACAACACAAAATCCGCGCCGAACTCCTCGGCGGTTTTGATATAATGCTCGACCTGCCGGGCGAATTCCGCGAACGAGTTTATCGTATGAAGATGATACTGAACGGCGGATACTCTCAGTTTCATGCGTTTGCTCCTTTCGATTCCATGTATAAAGATACATTTCTTCCTATTGCGGCAACAATATTTCTTAAAATATAAATGTTTCCCGGTTTGTCGGCAAGCGAATAATTTCAATTCTCGAAATTATTGTAAAGATCCCTGGAACATAAATGTGGTAAAATGGGGTTAATCTCCCAATTAATCAAACATACTTCTCATTTTTCTCATTTTCTTGAGGTGAAGAACATGTCCAAGTTGAAGGAAAGCGAAAACATCAATGAACTTAAGTCAAAGTACGATAAGATTTGGGAAAATATGTTGCACTGCGAAGAGAGTGAAGCCAAAGAGCTTATTGATGGATTTGCCGAGCAAGTACATTTTCATGAAATCCGGAAATCGGAAGCTCGCGAATTTAAGGATTACTTGAAAACTCCTTATCCTTATATCGCTGCACTGGTTGGAGTCGCCATCCCGGCGAGCGCGTTCCTGCTATTCCTCCTTTTGCCGTAAGGACGGCCAGGCTAACGGGAAGGCAAGGCTAACGGACCTGGATGCCTTTATTTGCCTGAAGATACACCGTTTTAATGTCATTTGTGTGGGGTCAAACGGATCGCCTTCGAAATAGTGGCATTTTATGTTCTTATTTTCCGGAACCAGGCATGTTCATGGCATTAGCGGCATTTTTTGTCCTTATTTTCCTAGGAATGGCCCGGAAGCGCCGATTTCGTTAGCGATTCGAGAAAATAGCGACATAAAATCCCCTTATTTCTATCAAACGGACGGGTATCGCCGAAATAACGTCATTTTTTGCTCTTATTTTTTTCGCCCACGGCAAATCCGATCTCTTATTGACAAAATTTCCAAATAAAAGATCAGCCACAAGGCAGCGTTGTTGCCGCGTATCATGAAGGAAGGGCACCGGATCGGCGCCCTTCCTTCGTTAGTTTTTACCATGGAAGCTGGTCATCCATGTAAAAGAATCCGCCTGTCGGGCCATCCGCAGGCAGGGTCGCCAAGCGGACCGCCGTTTTTGCGCCATCCTCCACCGGCAGCTCCGCATTATCTCCCCCCATCCGGGTTTTGACCAGGCCGGGGTGAACGGAATTGACCTTCAGGTTCGTCCCCTGCGTTTTTTGCGCCCAATAAGCCGTCAGCATGTTTAGGGCCGCCTTTGACGCCGAGTAGGCGGGGTTGGCAAGCCGCTGCACCAGCTCATTCGTCAGCATGAACTGGATAGAGCCCAAAGCGCTGCTTTGGTTCACGACTCTTCCCGCCTCGCTTTTCAGCAGCAGCGGCAGCAGCGCCTCTGTAATAAAGTATGGCGCGAACGTATTAACTTTGAAAGTATCTCGCATTGCATCACTGCCGTATTCCCCATTTCCCACCAAGACTCCCGCATTGTTGACCAAAATATCCAAGCGGAATTCTCTTGGTGTTTTGCAATAATCGTCCATTTGGCGCTGGCCGGCTTTAGGCTAGGCTATCCGGAAGTTTGGAAAAGTTCACAAACGCTGCGGCGATGAATCGGTGGACAACTAAAATCGGCTTTTTCAGAGGACAATAGTTAGTATTCAAACCAAAAAAACTTTAAAATAAGAAGAACATTTGGACGATAATAAATAGTAGATAACTGAGAGCAGGAGAATTATCATGAGAATCAATCATAATATTATAGGATTAAGTACTCTTAGCCGATTAAAAGAAAAAGGTAAAAATAAAGAAACGGCCTTGGAAAGGTTGTCTTCAGGCCTATTTATTAACAAGGCTGCCGACGATGCAGCGGGACTAGCCATCTCCGAAAAGCTAAGAGGACAGATTCGCGGCTTGAAACAAGCCCAAAGAAACATTCAAGATGGGATTTCTCTGATCAAAACGGCGGAAGGTGCGATCCATGAGATTCAAAGCATAAACCAGCGGATGAGGGAGCTGTGTGTTCAAGGAGCAAACGATACTTTAACACCCTCGGACAGAATGAATATACAGAGAGAGTTGAACAGCTTAAAAGAAGAATGGAGCCGTATTTCCGAACAAACTGAATTTAACCGGATAAAGCTTCTTGACGGTAGTTTACAAGACTCCTCCGGTAAAATGCCTCTGAATTTCGAATGGAAAGTTGATTTTGGCAGCCCAAAGGAATTAACCACTATGGTCGCAACAACAGATGGCGGAATGATTGTGGGAGGCACAAGCGACAGAGGCGGAAATCATCACACACCGAATGACAGATCAGCGTATTTGACGAAACTGGATTCACAAGGCCAGATCGAATGGGAATTAAATATTCCCAAGGACGGAGAGTACAACATTGTTTACGATATAAAAAGGATAAACGATTCAGAGAATTATATCTTAAGCACCAGAAGCAGTAAGGAAGTATCGCCCGGCGAACGAGAGAACAGAGTCATTTACTATATGATTGATGGAAGTGGCAACATTCTGAATAAAGTGGATAATGGTTATAGGGGCTACAGCTTTTCCATCAATCAAAATCCCGATGGCACTTTCGTTGAGACAGGCAATAACGGGGAAAGTTTCTATGTCAGGACCTACGATGCTAATTTTATCCCAACTGGATATCAAGACTACGATGCTTGGCCTGCCCACTTTAGAGCTGGAATGGATATCAAGAAAACGACTGACGGCGGATACATCGTTGTAGGTCAGGAGAATAATTCGTCGGACCAATATGGTCTAGCAGTTAAGCTAAATGAAGATTTAACCGTTGCCTGGGAAACAAAAATCATAGACGATGGCTTTACATCAGTACAGGAACTGGACAACGGAGACTTCATGGTACTGGGAATGAAATTATACCGATTCGATGCCAGTGGGAATCCTAGTGTAATGAATAACGAGATCAGTTATTCTATAGATAACTATCTCGACGCTCATGCCTATATAACTAGAACAGAGGATGGCCACTACTTAGTCAGCTCGATCACCCAATATGCTTCGACCGATAATAAAGTACTCAAAGTCGACGCCGATGGAAATGAAATTTGGAAAATCTCCTTGTCCGATTACAACTTCCGTCTTGCGTCACTAATACAACTAAGTACAGGTGATTACGCGATTGCGGGCAACAACGAAGTATTCAAGTATACAAGTGATGTTAAAAAAACTACTGGGAGCCTGCAAATTCAAACCGGCCCTAACAGCGGTCAGAACCTGGAAATCAATATTAGCAGTCTCAACCCCAAGGATTTAGGACTGGGAAATGGGCACCCAAGTGTCCTATCACGTGCTCAGTCCAATGCATCACTACAAAAGCTTGACACGGCAACAGATAAAATCAGTTCGACACGATCACATTTAGGCGCTTTGCAGAATGGACTCGAACATACGTTAAATAATGTATCCAATTATGAAGCAAATTTGACGGCCGCCGAGTCACGTATCCGAGATGCGGATATCGCGGCGGAAAGCTTAAAGTTAATCAAAGAGGACATCCTGCAGCAGGCTGCTCAAGCCATGTTGGCACATGCCAATCAGTTTCCTCAATCAGTTATCGAATTACTTAAGTAAGCACCACGCCATTACATAAACAAACGATACAATAACCCCGATGTAAGGCAAAATTAAGGGCTAATCTTATAAATGGACGGCAAAAAACAAGGCCACCGTTATGCATAAGTGATTAAGCCTGTAAGCATTTATGCGCCATGCCTTCAAAGTCGTTATCGCCGGTATTAAAAGAAGGATCGGCAAACCGGCGATAAGGCCACTGGGCCCAGATGACGGGCCAAAGTTTGGTTTACAAGCGGCTTGCTTCCCGTACTTTGAGAGATCACGCCCTAACCGCTCAAGCAAGCGAAATCGGTAACAAGCCGCACGACTTGACCTTCGGCGTTCAGCGCGAAGTACGAAGCATAGTAGCCGTCGCCCCAACCGGAGCGGAAAACGGCGGCATTATGCGGATGTTCCGGGAACGGGACAATCGTGCAGTAATCGGAACTGACCGCTGCGTCCCCTTCCAGCAGTTCGCTGAGATAATCGTCGTAATAATTGTCGTACTTCTCACCCAACTGCGCCGCCAGCTGCCGTTCGTGCTCCTTTAACCGGCGTTGGCTCTCCTCGTCCATGAAGCAGCCGAGGCCGGCATCGACCGGGTAACCGTAGATTTCACCGGCCTTCAGTTCTTCAACGTTCTGTTCGGGCAGCAGCGCCATCTCCCATGCCGCGATCTCCTCGTCGGAGAAGCGGATTTCGGCGCAGCAGATGCGGCCGTATTCCCGCTCCACATATAAAAAGACGGGAAACGTGCCGACAGGCGTGCGGCGGGCGAAGGCCGGCCGCTCCATGTTGGCCAGCGGATCGGCTGCGACGATGCGGCCGGAGGGCACATGCAAATCGGTCAGCCGGACGACTTGCCGCACACCGGGATGATCCTCCCCCATGCTCAGGAGGTCAAGCAGCTCCGCTTCCGGCTCTCTCTGACCGCGCCGAGCTTGCAGCGCTTCGCGGAAGCTTTTTTTCACGGCCAGTGCGGACGTATAACTATCCTCCGGAGCGGTAGCGAATTGGCACTGCATCTCCCACTGCTCATTGTAGACATCGTACAGCAGCTGCCATTCGTTCTCCTTCACATTCCGGAAGACCCGCAGGATATAATGATTCGTGCCGTCTATGAAGCCTGCCTGCTGCCACTCCTGTTCGTCGCGTTGGTAGAAATAACAGCTCCCGTGATCGTCGGCCTTGATTTTGTAAAGCTTCCGGTCTGCCTGTTCCCAACCGTGGAAAATTTCCTCAAAAGCGCCGGGAAGCTCTTCGGCAAACGACGCATAAGCTTGCTGCAGCTTATCCCCGTCGACCACCGTCCCTCCTTCCTCAAAGCGGCGGAGCAGTTCGTTTCGATTTGGCCAAAGGCCGTCCGACGCGGCGTCAACCAGATCGTCATGCAGGATGTCCCGGGCCCGGTACGTCGAAGGATACAACGTCCATCGTTCGAGAGTCGAGCCGTCCTGCGCCTCAAGCTTGTCGATACCGTAAATATCGTTAATGGAGATGAGCGCGTTGCTGCCGATCTGCCCGAAATTCATCGCGAAATCGTCAGCAATGACCACCCCGGCTTCCACCCGGCCGGCCACGATCAAATCGCCATGGTTATAAAACCCGTACAAGCACTCACAGCGCACATCCCCTCCCACATAGAAGGAGGCGCCCCATAAAGCGATGTTCCTGGCGGTCAGGTCGCCCCATACGATCAGCGGCGGCGAATAATCGGTATCGTAAGCTTCGATGAAGGTATCCACCCGCAGATGCCCGCCAAACAGGAAGCCTGCAATCGTAAAACCGAGCCGTTCCTCTTCTTCGGCCAGTTGTGTCATCCGTAAATGCGGGAGATGCGCGCTCTCTTCGGCGAGCAGGAAATAAACCGGCTTTCCCCCCGCGCTAAGCAACCAGGCATTGCCCAGGATATTGTATACGGGGGCACCGTGCCGGGGATGGACGATCCCGTTCAGCAAGCGGTCGGCCTGTTTGAGCGTGATGACCCGGAACGCGTGCCCCAGCAGTATGCAAGTCCGGTCGACAAGATCCTCCTGCTCCGCAAGCATCCGTAAAAATTGTTCCTTTTGCTGCGCGATCGCTTCGGTCAGAACCTGCTGCTCATCGCGGGCCTCCACGTACTTCTTGTTGTCGTACCGCACCTTCGCGACGAGCCGCTCGAAATAGCGAAGCGCTGTCCGGAGCGTTTCCACATCGCCTTGCGCGATCGGTCTCAGTTCCTGCTCGTGTCCGTTGCCCTCCTGCGTGAACAAGCCGACCGTTTTCTCTCCCCGATCGTCCACGGCAATATCGTAATGGAAGAAGCGGTAATCGTCTCCAGTCTCTTCTCCGACCAGAAGACGAGCGCTCCTCCCCCCTTCCGGCAGACGAAAACCGAAAAACAGTCTCCCGTGCCAATAACCGTTTTTATCCGTGTCGTAATAGTCGTTGTACCTCTCCTGAACGAGCGGCAACGCCAAAATATCTTCGATCGCCGGGACGGTGATCGTCGCCTTCAGCTTCTGCAACTCAATTTCGGGCGCAAGCGGAGAATTCCCGTTGCGTTCCTTCAGCAGCGGTGTTCCCGCTTCCAAAAGCCGCAGCACATCGCTCCCCCGGACGAGCCAACTGTCGGCTTCATCCGCCTCGTACAGCTCATCGGCTAACCACTCCTGTAGTTCATCGACATCCGTCTCCTGCAAGCGATGCTTGCAATTCAGCGCTCCGGAAATGTTCACATGGTACTCGTCCGTATCGGCAAACACCGCCGCGTATGCATCGCCTTTGACGGTGAGGTCGCCATGATTGTAATCGCCCCAGAACAACTCCCGCACCGTCAGGCAGCCGCTCACATAGATTTCCTGTCCGCCGACCAGCATATTGGGGACCGCAAGATGTCCGTTTACGATCAGCCCGGCGGCGCCGTCCGTAATTTCGTTGTATATGTAACGGTCTGCCGTTAGATTTCCGTCAACCAGGATCAGCCTGATCCGATCGTCGCCGAACGGCAAGTCGAGGTCCAAGCTGTCCAGACGGGTATCCTCCGTGAAATAAGCGACAAGCTCCTGTCTCCATCTCTCCGGGTCCCGCTCGATCCAGGCGTAAATCAAGCTGTCGCTTGGCAGCTTGTCTTTCACTTGCAACAGCGGAATCAATTGATAGCGCATGTTCACTGTCCGGCACCTCCGTGCTGATTGGGATGTATGACTACATCCGCTTCCTTTTTTCCGCATATTCCGCGAATAATATATACTAACATGAAAGTGTAAAAAAACCGTAGTTTCTTTCGGCGTAGGCTATGGCATCAGGTCATCTGCTTGTAAAAACGCTTGCTTTCGGCGAAATCGAAATAAGGTTATTTCTGTCCATTAGCCCCTCCGTACGCCGAATCGTTTTGTTCAGCCTCGTGGATATTAAAGCCGTCCCGCTCACCCAAACCGCTGCGTTTTGTACCATTTGGTTTTTCTGCCCGTTATTTTGTCGATGATCATGGAATAACAAGCGCGCAGGGAAATCACCAGAAACAGCTGGGAATAAGTGAAATAGGATACGCAGGATAAAATAAAGTTCTCTTTCGTGCTTTGTCCAATATCGGTGGACAGCGCCAGGTTGATCTGCAGCACAAAAAGGTAGTACATCAACCCGGACGCAATCACCAGGTGCACATACACATCCCCCGCAAATTGAAACGGCGAAACCACATCCGGGTTGAACAAAGCGATCGCCCCGTAAGCCAGATTGACAAGGAAGATGATATCGGCGACGATCAAGGCAAGCAAAAACCAGAAATAACTCGCCGCAAAATAGAGCACATGCAGCTTAATGCGCCAGCTTGACCGGTGAAACAAATGATGGATGTTCTCCATCACCACGGAAAAATTCCCCTTCGCCCACCGTGTCCGCTGCTTCAGATACACGCCGAGCCGTTCCGGTTCCTGCTGATAGGCTTCCGCCTGGGGCGCCAGCGCAATGAGCTGTCCCCTCGCCATAATCTCGAACGAAATAGCTGTATCCTCCGTTATCGCCTCCGTATCCCAGCCGCCGATTTCGCGGATCAGCTCCGTTTTGATGATGAAATTCGTCCCCGGGATCGTCCCCAGCTTAAACAGCTCCCACAAGCCGGTATGATAAATCCGCTGGGCCGTCACCAACTCGAGATTGATGCATTTGGTCAAAAAATTTTGCCCGCGGTTCCTCGCCTTATTCCGCCCGAAGACCGCTCCGTAGGTCTCGGGATCTTCCAGCGCTTTTTCGACCAAAAAGTATAACGCGTTCCGTTCAGGCGCCGCGTCGGCGTCAAAAATACAGATCCACTCGTTTTTGACATACTGCAGCGCATCATTAAGCGCTCCCGATTTGCCGCCCGTTCCCGTCCGTTCGAAGATCATAAAATCCCGGTTCCGAAACGCTTCCTTATGCTTGAGCGCCTGCAGTTTGCCCGCGGTATCGTCGCTGCAGTTATCGGCAATGACGATAAGCTGGACTTTGTCCTGGGGATAATTCAACCGCAAGATATTTTCCGCCGTGGCGGCGATCACCAACTCTTCATTATGCGCGGGCACCATGACGGTGACCCTGGGAAAGTGCTTCATCCCCTCCGGATCGGGAACGGTCCATTCCTGACGGCTCTGCCTGAAAATAAACCGGACCGCCCCGCACATAATCAAAATCGCCTCAAAGACGGCCGCCCAAATGCTTATAATGGAAAACACCAATAATAGATCAGCCACTGACTTTCCTCCGGTCGTATTTTCGAGTTACGCGGGACCGAAAGACCAGTGTCGCGATAAACAGTCCCAGAACCGCGAGGGTGAAAATCAGGCTGACCGCAGTGCATAACGGGATGAACCATGCGGTATAAGACATCTCCTTCTCCTCCTGCTGCCAATCATTCAAAACGAATCGCGATGGGTTCAAATGTATTCCCCGATCAAATCCGTTTCGGTATTGCGTTCGAGCGCGGCAATGACCGCGTCCGCATTTTCATACTTGCTGAACTGCTCCTTGTTAAAAACCAGCGCCCCGGCCCGGATTACCAGATTCAGCTCCCGGCCTTTCCGGTCCTCAAGCGGAATGTCCGTCAGCGTATTTTTCATCCGTTCCGTCAGCGCCTTTAAATACGCCTGGTTTGTCATCGGGAGCAGAACGATAAACCTTCCCCGGTCTAACGCAAACTTGTAATCCTCGTAACGGATCTGTTGCTGGATGGCTTCCGACAAAGAAGCGAGCAGCCGGGCATACCCTTGCGAACCGAGGGATTCCTGCACCATCGGCAGAAAATCGATTTTAAACATGGCCAGGCAAAAGTTGTATACGTCCGAATAACGATGAGCCAGGTTGGACTGCTTCACCAGCGTTTCCGCAAAGGCCTCCTTATTGCCGAGAGAGGTATCCGGATCCACTTCCGGATTTCTGCGCTGCAGTTCCTCAAGCCGCTCCATGAGCCGCTTATTGCGGATCAACCCGGCTTTGATAAACGCGGCTGCGGCCGCATTGGCCGGAAGCAGCCACCACCAGGAAAACGACAGCACTCCCGCTTCGGCATAAGCCGAAAACCATACGAAATACGCAACCATATAAACAAAAATAAAAACGGCCGAGGCCCCGGCCGGAGCCAGAAAGCCCAGCAGCAGCGCGGCCAGGCAGCCGATACTGAAACCCAGATCGACGATGGCTAATGATTGTTCTCTATAGACATGAATATACACCAGCAGTTCCTGCAGGATCGCCAACCCGATCAGCAGCACGTACCCCCAGACCATGCGCTGGACCAATCTTTTATTCCTCATGTTTACCTCATTGATGTTTCTCATTTGTTTTTTAAAGCATATTCCCCTAACAATGGAAGCAGGTTATCAAAAATATGAGTATTGCCGGCAAACACGTATCCGCCGGGATACTTTGCATCGCGCCCTTTGAGGGTCAGCATATGCTTGTACAAGGCCTTTGCGAACGGCCTGTCCCCACGTTTGACAGCAAACTTAATGGCAAGGCCGTAAACCGCAGGGGACTCATAATTTACCGCGGCCGTTCGGTCGGCGCGCACGTACTGTCCGGACAGTTTCCCCGTTTGCTTGAATTTTTGTTTCAGGAATTGAAGCAGCGGATCTTGATTCCTTTCCGTTTCCCCGGCATGAATCGCCACCAGCAGCTGGTCGATTAAATTGACGGTTGTTTCATACGTATAGTCCCCGGTTGCCACGTTAAAAGACTTGGGGTAAAACACGCCGTCGTCCGGCATATCCTGCAGCAGGCCATAATACCGGCCGTACGTTTCCTCGTCCAGCATCCCTTCTTGCACAAGCTCTTTCAGTGCCGGCAGATCCACATAGGCGAGAGACAAAGTATCGGGAGCTTCCTGCCTGGAGAAATCGTAGAAATCCGTCAGGAACCCGTTTTTTTGCGACCCGCTTAACAACGTTTCCGTTAAAGTCTTGGCCGTCGTCTTCCACTCGGGGTGACCTTTCCAAGTTCGAGCCCCCTTCAACAGAGCCCCGATAATCCGCAAATCGTCGCCAAGCGCGTTCGTGCTGACTTCCGTACCGCCTTCGGGGTTTAACTTCCACGCAATATAATTTCGATCCGCTATGAAATAGCGGGTTAACGTTTCATAACTTTTTTCAAATGCGGCAAGATCACGGCTTTCCAACGCCGCCTGCATCCAAAACCCAAGCGACTCGGAGAGAGTCTCCCGCCCTGCCGCCAATTCAGGACTGACCGGTTCCGCCCCCTGCAAATAGGTGGCCAGTGTGCCGTTTGGGTTGGTCAGATTCATTTGAACAAACCGTTTCGTCGATTCTTTTCCTGCAGCAAGGGAACGGCATCCCCCGATCCCCATGGATGCAACCAAAAGGATAACGATCGCCGCCCGCAATGTTCTACGCCTGTTTCTCCATTCCAAGCTGTTGACCCCCATTCTGCTGATTCCCTCCCCCCTCCCGCGCATTGTATCATTTATTTCTGAACAAAAACTGTACAAGGGATTAATCGGTGCTTGACCGTCAAGCCGGCAACCGATCGTGGCAAGAAATGCCGCAAGGGCGTTGAAAGCTTGAGGACAGGCAAGGCCAGTGGGTTGGTCGGCAGGATCAACATCCGTTGTCGGACGCTTTGTACGATTATCCCATTCGATCAGGAAGCAGAGAAGAAGATAAATTCAGGGGAAGGAGATATGTTTGGGAGGATCAGATATATTTAGGAGAAGCAGATATGTTTGAGAGAAGCAGACATGTTCGAGATCATTAGAAGGTTTGCGAGAAGGAGGTTTAGGAGAAGGGAAGCAGACCTGACGGAAGGATGGGGCAAGACACAAACGCTATCTCAGTTTTGAGCCCCATTTTTTTCAATTTTACTGAACCTTTTTTAAACTCGGAGCGAATATACGGGTGAGGTCACACTGAAGGAGGAACGGACTTGCAGGGCATAGACCTTATACCATGGCTGCAAAAATTAAGAGAGGGTGACGAGGAAGCGTTCCGGTATGTGTACGACGCCACGGTCCAGGATGTGTACCGCATTGTCGCGCTGCTGATCCCCCGCGGGCAGGACATCGAAGACATTATGAATGAAGTGTATATCCAATTGTGGACCTCCATAGCCAATTACGACCCCGAGCGTCCTTTTAGATATTGGCTGCACGGCATCGTTGTCCGGCAGGTGCAGGATTGGAAGCGGAAAATGTGGCGCAAGTTCCGTTTATTTGAACGGCACACCTTGCTGGAAGTCAAGGAGGAGGCTCCCGGGACCGATCGCTACGCCTTGATGAACGAAACCGGCGAGGAAATGAGGAAAATCCTTCAACGACTGTCTTACAAGTTACGAATCGTGATTGTGCTCAGGTACTATCATGAGTACAGTATCGCTGAAATTGCCCAGCTGCTTAACCTTCCGGAGGGGACCGTGAAATCCCGGCACCATCTGGCGCTTAAAGAATTGCGTAAATATTCCTTATTGCTCAGCGAAGATAAAGGCGGTGATTGCTTTGTCCATTGAAGATCAGCTTAGGGAGCGAATTCAGCGCGCCGCCGGGGAGATGAGCTGTCCGGACGACCTTTACGAGCGCGTCTGGAAATCCAACAAACGCTATATCGAAGGGACTTCGTCCAAACGTTCACGGACCGTTCCCGACCGGCGGAATTTCGCCCGGAAGGCCGTCATGGCCTGCGCGGCAGCCGTTGTTCTGACAGCCGGCGTGCTTGCCTCCGGATTCGTATCCCCCGCAATGGCCGAGGCGCTCAACCGCATCCCATGGGTTCAAAACATCTTTAAACTTGCCGGGGATATGGGGTTACAAAACGCAGCGCAGCAGGACTTGGTGAATGAGGTTCATTTCAGCGATTCACATGACGACTTTACTTTAACAGCGCTGCAAGTCGTATATGACGGTACGCGTGTGAACATCGCCTTGCAGCTGGATAAAGCAGGGGAGCCGGCTGTACTTTGGGGAAATAGCCGCGCCCTCAAGCAGCTTCAACAGAGTCAGGGCTACTTTAAACTCTTAAAGGCGCGTATTGACGGGGCCGAAGCAATGGTTACCTGGGACATCGGCCCAGGGGTGGATACGTCGTCCGCCATCATCACCATTATCGCTGTTTCCGATGATCAAACCCGCCGTGCCGTTTTGCCCGAACAGTTCGACTTATCTCTGGAAGTCACCTTGACAGGCGTTCGCGAACCGTTCAGGTTTAATATCCCGATTCGCAAAAACACCCGGAATCTCCTGCTTTCCCCGGATGCCGGCAAGTCGCTTGGGAATCTGAGCTGGAAACTGCAGGAGCTGGAATTGTCCCCCATTTCTACCCGAATGTCTTTGCTGTCCGAATATAAGGCTGCGGACGGGCGGGAACTGCTTTTCGATGTGGCGGACGCCCAAGGGAATACTGCAGGACGGCTCGTTTCAAACATACAAGGATTACCGGATGGCAGCAGTCAGCGCGATTACTTCTTCGAGCCATTGCCTGCGGATGCCAAGACGGTGACGATCAAACCCTTTTTGTATGTATACGAGGACCCGCCCGCCAACCGGATTCCGAAAATAGACAGCCAGGGCCATTGGATCAAGGAGTATATTAAAGAGTTGGAAATGACGATCCCCATTTTTTAGGAGGTTATTTTGATGAAGAACTACCAAAAAGCAATCGCTCTATTGACGGTCGCCGGCGTTCTGTTAGGCACAGCGTCCCCTCTGGCGGGTCATGCTGCCGCAGCTGCAACGAAAGCCAGCACAAGCACGCAGGCTTCTTTAAAAGGAGTAGACGCCAAACTCATTACTGCGGCGCAAAAGAAACTGCAGGAAGTCACGGGAAAAACCTACACCTTCAATAAAGCGGAGAAATGGAGCGCGGACAATAACACCGGGTGGGATCTGCAAATCAAAGAAGCGGCCCACAGTTATGTCAGCATCGGCGTAAACGGTCAAGTGGACCGGATCATGCTGGATCAGAAATGGTCCGATCTGAAGGAAGAATACAAGCGGCAGATTAAGGACGCCTTGCAAAAATCCGCTCCGGGTTCAACCTCGGTTCCTGAGACCGTGACCCTTACGATCGGTTATCCCGACGTATATATGAATGCAGGCAAGCTGGAATTGTTTACGCAAGTCGATGATCAATTGCTGACTCTTTTGGATGGAAAAATAGAGCGGATCATGACCTCTCTCAATCCGGAGGATGTCCCTGAAGCGGTCATGCAAGCGGTGGACGCAATCAAAGAAGGTTTAGGAAACGTAGAAAAGGGCGAATTGACGAAAGCGTCGGCCGCCATCGATGGAAAAGGGGAAAAAACATATGAATTGATGTTTGCCAGCCAGGATCCTAAATCGCCTATATTCATAAATGTCAAAGAAGCGACCGGCCGGATCTCCAAAGCGTATATCTCCCCCCTTGAAGATTCGGTAACCGAATATACGCAGGGCTACAGCCAACTGAAAAACTATACCGTTAAGCAATTGAGCGAAAATGCGAAGCCTTCGGCCCAGCATTTCCTGAATATCGACCTGACCGGCTATACCGCGATCAAGGATGAAGAAAAGCCGGGAACCGTCGTCTTTAGCAAAAAGAACGCCCCTTCCATAAAAGGTCAGTACAATACCAAAGGCCAGTTCTATAATCTGGAGGTTTACCTATGAAAAACTATCAAAAAACGATCGCCATGTTGACGGTTACCGCCTTGCTGCTAGGCGCAGCTCCTGCTCTAGCCCATCAAGCCGCGGCGGCTTCCGCCAAAACCGGCGCGGCTTCGAAGTCTTCCGCTTTAAAGGGGGTCAGTGCCCAACAGATCAGCACGGCGCAGAAGAAGTTGAAGGAAGTCACCGGAAAAACGTATACCTTCAGTAAAGCGGAGAAATGGACCCAAGACAAAAACAGCGGCTGGGATCTCCAAATCAAAGAAGTGGCCCACGGCCAAGTTAGCCTGACCAACGGCCAAGTAGATATGATCACGCTGGACCAGAAATGGGCCGATCTCAAAGATACGTACAAACAACAAATCCAATCCGCACTGAAGCTGGCGAACGCGGACGGAACCGAGCCGCCCGATACGGTAACACTGACCATCGGTTATTCTTCCAAGTATATCAATCCTGGGAAATTGGAGCTTTTTACTCAAGCCGGCAATACCTATCTGACCCTGCTTGACGGAAAAGTAAAGCGGATTATGTCGCCGCTCGCTCCGGAGGAAGTCCCTAAGGCTGCGCTCCAGGAGACGGACAAAATTACGGAAGGGTTAGGCGGTGTAACCAAAGGCGAGCTAATCAAAGCCTCGGCCGTTCTCAACGCTAAGGGAGAAAAAACCTACGAGCTGCAGTTCTCCAGTCAGGACAAGAAAAGTCCAATTTTCGTCAACATTAAGGAAGCAACCGGGCAGATCACCAAGGTGGAAGTTTCCAGCCTTGCCGATTCGGCAGCAGACTATTCCAAAGGCTACAACAAGCTGAAAAACTACACTGCCAAGCAATTGAGCGAAAATGCGAAATCTTCGGCCCAGCATTTCCTGAATATCGATCTGACCGGCTATACCGCAGCCAAAGACGAGAAAAATCCGGGAACCGCCGTCTTTAGCAAAAAGAACGCCCCTTCCATAAAAGGTCAGTACAATACCAAAGGGCAGTTCTATAATCTGGAGTTGGCGGAGTAAGCACTCGAAAGAGGATTAATCCGCATAAGAGAGAATTTTAGAGGCTTGAAATGAACCGCGTCTCCGTTGTGTTAAGCACGAATCACAACGGAGACGTGGTTTTTTTGCTTTAAACTAATTGTTAAATATGTGCTTGCAAGAAGTATAATTAAGTGCTAATGCGCCGGACAGTAATTTTTCTGTCTGGCGCTGTTTTTTTATGAAAAATAGTACATAAAAGCCGACTAATGCACGGCTAAAGTCCATACCATTCGCCTTTTATTGAGTACGATAAATAAACCATTACCTTTAACGAATCGAGGGAGTTTCATGAACGGATCGTATAAAAAACCACGGGTAGAACGAATAACACGATGCTTTGGTCTAACTCCCTTAAAATATAAATGGTTGCCTTCCGTTTATCGAAAACAAGCCGTCATCCGGATCAAAACAAGCAGTGGATACTACGCATTAAAACCTTATGTCCGGAGTCCGCTGTTTAAAACAAGTACGATTCAACAAATCACAGCAGCCGCCGAACACATTCAATTTTTGCTGAATACGGGATATGGCTATATGCCAAAAACGCTTTATGCAGATACCGGGAAGCTATGGACTGTGAGGGGAGGAACGCCTTATTACATGACGGAGTGGGTACACGGACGAGCTTTGAAGCAGTCCGCTGACTATGTCAAGCTCGGCCGGGCTATGGCCGCTCTTCATCAGTCAACGAGCGATGGGGTCCGCACTAGGAAAGCCGGTTTATTCACCCTTAACCAAATCCGCTTAATGAAAATGCAGCATCGCCATTTCCTTAGCGACAAGTCCGGAGCCGTGCAAAAAAACGCCAAGTATCGCAGATGGTACAGACAATATTGCAGCGAATGCCAAAGCTTGTCCGAACGATCATGGGCCGAAATAAAGGAAGCGGCTGTTGCCGATCTCCTGCAGGATGAAGGCAGCCGCCCAGCATTGATCCATGGGGACATTACCTCAGCCAACGTGATTATTTCCGATGACGGCCGGCTATACCTCATAGATTGGGATCGGGTAAGGCTCGGCTCGATCTATGTGGAAGCGGCAAGAACCCTGGCCAATACAACTCAATTCAACCCGGAGTTTATTCAAGCGCTGCTGATGGGTTATGAGGAGGTCCGGCCATTAAATCAAACCGAACGGAAATTAATCTCCGCTTTGTTTCGGTTACCCCGCGAAGCTTGGTTGGCGGCTCGTTTTCCTCAGGGCAAGAAATGCAATGAACTGATCGAAAATATGACTATAACCTGGCCGGACCGGCTAAAGGCTGCCCAATGGTTAGAGGAGTGGGCCCGTTTGATAAAGTAATCGCATGGATTCGATTTTTTGGTTCATGTAGGCAATTCCCTCCGCAGGCGCTGCGAGTTTGACTTCTCCCCCCAGCTGCCAGATCAAGTCCACGTAAAAATTCAAGTCCTCCGCCGCTATTTTAACGGTTGCCATTCCGCTGCCGTCTTCGTTCTGCTGTATAAAAGGAGCAAACCGGGGATTGGATTCCAGCAGCCACACTCCTTTTTTCGTCATCTCCAGTTGAAGGGTCGTCTGTTCCAGATGGTCTTTATTTGGCTTATCCAATAAAGTCATGGGGCTTATATCTTCTCGGCAAGGAATCGTTTCGTTCAGCGCAGCGGAGAGAATCCGGTCGGCTCTGAACTGCCTGATGTCTTCTCTATGGAAACAATACGCGGGACAATACCAATAGCCGGAACTGGCATAGAGGCCGATGGGCTGAATATTCCGCTCTGATACTCCGCCGCTGGATTTGTATTTTACGGTAACTACACTACGAATCATAATGGCTTGCAGCAGAGTTTGAAGAATCTCCGCAGACATCGGGCGATAAGGGCTCCAGAACATGATCCGGTTCTTGAGCCGGTCGATCTGTTCTCTAATATCGGCAGGCAAGTAATGATAAAACTTATGGAGCGCAGAATCGGCCCCCTCGCCAAAAGGAACGGAACCGAAATAATCCAAAGTTTGAGCGGCAAAAAACATGGCGAGCGCTTCACCTTCGGTAAAGCTGATGGGCGGCAAAAGTCTTTCTTGAAGAAGCTTGTACCCTCCTCCCCTTCCTTGAACGGAATAAATGGGAATGCCGAGTTCGCTGAGTTCTTGCAAATCCCGCGTAATCGTTCGCGTGGACAGCCCGAATTCATCGGCCAGCTCCCTGACGGTAAAAGATCGTTTGGCGTTGATCCGCATAATCAATTGAATGAGACGCTGTGACTTTTGCAATGGCTCCCCCTCAATTCCGTAAATAAGACATAACTTGTCTTGTTTAAATGATATTATCATCCCATAAGTTATCCGAACTGACAACCTTACGAGGGGAGCATAAATAAAATGCAAAACAATCCGCAGGAAAAGATCGGCGTGGTATTCGTCCATGGAGCAGGCTTGGGCAGCCGAATTTGGAGTAGAGTTGTGAAAGGGATGGAACATCCTTACTTACTCGTCGAGTACCCTTTCCGGGATAGTTCGTTTGATTCAAGGCGCCGGCTTTCGATGGAAGATTATGTGACGCATATGAAAAAACAAGTGGATGAATGGGGGATTCGCAAATTCGTGATCGTGGCGCATTCACTTGGGGGAGTTCTTGCTCTCAAACTTGCTTCCGAACTGAACGATCGTTTGGCGGGCTTTATCGCTGTTGGGGCGGTAATTCCCAAAAATGGCGGTTCATTTTTGTCCGCAATGCCATTTCCCCAAAAAATAATCATGCCCGCGATCCTGCGAACCATAGGTACGAAACCGCCGGAGTCCGCCATCCGGACGGGGTTATGCAACGATCTCACGCCGGATCAAGCCGCGGAAATCGCCCGAGGATTTACCCCCGAGGCCGTACGCGTATATACTGATCGAATCCACGTGTCCGTTCCGGATGTACCAAAACTATATGTAAAACTAACCCAGGATAAAGAACTCAGTCCGTCCTTGCAGGAGCAAATGATCTCAAACCTTTCCCCGCAATCGGTTCGCAGCCTGGAAACCGGACATCTACCCATGATAAAGGACCCGGACGGGTTAAGAGCGATCTTAGAGGATTTCCTATAATTTCCTATAGCCAAAAAAGCTCTTCGAACCTGCCTGCACACGACAATCGAAGGGCTTTTCTTAGCGGCTTCTCAGGACATGTTCGATTCGCTTATCCGGCAAGAACCAGATCACGGCAACGAGCACGAAAAAGAAGCCGGATATCCAAGTACTCACATATGCAGTCAAAACTGCGGCCAAGTAGAGCAAAGGAGATAACTTCACCTTCCAGTCTTTTCCCATCGCTAAGACGAAGGAGGAATCACCGGAATGCTGGCTAATAATCGCACGCTGGAGCAGCCGGTACGAGAACGCCGCTAGCAGCAGAATAATCCCGTACAACGCCGTTGGCGTAGCCGCGAAATGGCTTTCTCCCATCCAAGCTGTCGTGAACGGCACAAGGGATAACCAAAAGAGAAGCAGCAAATTAAGCCACATCAACCGGCCGTTCATCGTTCGCACCATGTGCAGCAGATGATGATGATTGTTCCAATAGATGCCGACATAGACAAAGCTGAAGATATAACTAAGAAGTTTCGGGCCAAGACCGATTAGCGCATACCAATCATGGCCTTCAGGAACTTTGAATTCCAGCACCATGATTGTAATGATAATCGCCAGCACGCCATCGCTAAACGCTTCCATCCGGTTCGCTTTCAGAGGATTCACCTTTTCTCGCTTTTCGCGTTCTTTTAGTCTATTCGACATCAGTAACATTGCATAAAATGATTTATTCTGTCAAGCAAAACAAAGCAGAGTCCAAGAAGCTCTGCTCTGTTTTGCTTTGTTTAGTTTTTAGTGTTCTTATCCATTGCCTTAAAGTACACGGCGAGCCGTCACAAACGTCCGATCCCAGGCGCTGCCCGCAAAGTCGGAAATCGTGACGCCGATGCCAACCCGATACGTGTGCAGCAATTGGCCGTTCCCGATGTAAATACTTACGTGATTAATAACGCCGTCCCGATTCGTATCCGAGAAGACCAAATCGCCCGGCTGCAATTGATCTTTGGACACCGGGGTGCCTACCGTCGCCTGTTGCCGCGACGAACGCGGAAGATTGATGCCGTTTTGCTTGTACACATATTGAACAAAAGAGGAACAATCAAACGCATCGGTTCTTCCCGATTTGGCACCAAAGCGATAAGGAACGCCCATAAATTGTTCGCCGGTGGCGGCAATATGATCCGCAATGGATGTGTTGGACGAAGCCGCCGCGGCTTGGGCAGGTTGGCTCGTAAACGCCACGCTCCCGGAAAAAATGATCGAAAGGCAAAGACCGGCACCCAACAATTTTTTGCCAATCCGACTTGTCTTGAGTTCGTTATGGAAGTTCATAATGTCCTCCTTATGAGTGGGATTGGGGCCCCACGAAAACCATAACATATATTTTTGAACCCAACACTTGCCAAGAGGAGAGCAAACCCTTGGGCTGCCTATGATTGCGTATGGTTATTAAACTTAGATTAAAATCAACTAATCCAATCCCCTTTAGAGCTATAACCACCAAGACAATATAGAGGGGACGGTCGTCCAGCCCACGCCAAACGATATTTATATCATATAAATTGATAAAAATTTATTGTAAAACGATAAATTACATGTTAAGTTTAAGTCGACATTAACTACGTGAGGTGTTTTTGATGAAACGTGAACAAGGTTCAACGCTGTTCTTAAAGGGGGTTGTTTTCCTGATGGGCATTGTGGTATTGGCTTTGTGTCTGTTTGGGGTGCCCGGGATCGTCAATGAATTGATTGAATATTACCCCGCGATGATTTACTTGCCTATTCTAATTGGTATGTATGGAGCGGCGATCCCGTTTTTCTTTGCGCTGCATCAGACGTTGAAGCTTTTAAGTTATATCGACAAGAACACCGCTTTCTCGGAATCGTCGGTGACGGCTTTAAAAAATATTAAAAATTGTGCAATCGCCATCAGCATCTTGTATGCGGCAATTCTGCCGGTTCTTTATATCATCGCGGAGAAAGACGACGCCCCGGGGCTCGCCGCGCTCGGATTGGTCATTGCTTTTGCGTCCATCGTGATCGCCGTCTTTGCGGCTGTGCTTCAAAAGCTATTAAGAAATGCCATCGACATAAAATCCGAGAACGACTTAACGATCTGAGGTGAATAACGTGGCCGTGATCATCAATATTGACGTGATGCTGGCGAAAAGGAAAATGAGCGTCACGGAACTTTCGGAGAAGGTCGGCATCACGATGGCTAATCTTTCCGTATTGAAAAATGGGAAAGCCAAAGCGATTCGATTTTCCACGTTAGAGGCGATTTGCAAGGCTTTGGATTGTCAGCCTGGAGATATTTTGGAATACAGAAACGATGAAGAGACTCAGGGATCAAATGGATAGATGGGGGAGACACTTATGAAAAACCGCTTATGGCATGCCCTGCAGCAGTTGGTTCGCTTCGGCTGGCAGCAAGCTTTGTCCTGCGTATTTCCCGTGGCCATCTTTGCTTCGCTGGCTCTGACCCGGTTCATCCCTCTTCCCTGGCTGCACCGTTACGATTGGCTGCTGATCATCTGCCTAACCATGCAAGTATGGATGCTGCGTTCCGGACTTGAAACCCGCGACGAACTGAAGGTGATCACCGTCTTCCACCTGATCGGTTTGGCTCTGGAAATGTTCAAGGTTCACATGGGGTCCTGGTCTTACCCGGAAGAAGGCTGGACGAAGGTGAACGGGGTCCCCCTCTACAGCGGATTTATGTATGCCAGTGTGGCCAGCTACTTGTGTCAGGCCTGGCGGCGTCTGAAGGTTGAACTGGTTCGCTTTCCGCCGCTCTGGCTGGTCATCCCGCTCGCCGCTTCCATCTATCTGAATTTCTTCACCCACCATTATTGGATCGACGTTCGCTGGTGGTTGTCCGCGTTGGTGCTGATCGTATTTTGGCGAACCTGGGTGACCTATGAGGTTGGGCGCCATCGCTACCGGATGCCGCTAGCCCTCGCCTTCGTGCTGATCGGCTTCTTTATTTGGATTGCGGAGAATGTCGCCACCTTCTTTAGCGCGTGGAAATACCCGAATCAATCCGACGCCTGGCATCTTGTCCATGTCGGCAAGATCAGTTCCTGGCTTCTCCTCGTCATCATCAGCTTTCTGATCGTCGCCGCATTGAAGCAAGTCAAAGAGCAGCGGCCCGCGATTGGCAAAGATAGCCGCGACTCCATTCAAAGCGGAAGCCGTTTACCTTTAGAGGCCCGACGAAGCGGTAGACAATTAGATTAGGCGTTATCTCACCGCTATAATGAGATAAGACAGTTCTTCGTCACACTTCGGTTCCTCACTTAGAGGAACCGTTTTCTTTGACTTCTATTACCTTTTTACTAAACTGATACGCTACAGCAACATCCTCTACAATCTCATTATCCTGGTATGAAAAGGAACCTTCAAACTCTAACGTATCATTGTCTTTCCACACTATGTTATTTGCATAGCTATAATTCTCATGATCTACGCGGACCCATGTATCTAATTTTTTTTGTACACCATATTTGACTCTTGCTGATTCCACTAACTCTGGGCTTGACCTTCTCTCTTCAACATTAATGATTTCAACGAATTCACTTTTATTAGAGCATGTTACTATTGCAACTAACTTCCGATTCGGTGAAGGAATAATTTCTTTAATATACATAGATGGTGTAGAAAAACTTGAATACTCTTCAAGTACATTATCTTTTATCCTCCAAAGGACATTTTGGCTTCCATAATCCGAGTAATTGTTAAATAACGTAAAAATTATACTTCCATCTGCCAACTTAAAAATATACGGGCTGCGGTAACTTTTGGACAGAATATCTATAGCGAAAGCAGCCGCATCGGCAATTTTTTGATTATCATTTGTCAAAAATGGCTGAAGTTCTTTTAAGGCTTTTTCTCTCAACTTGTGATCATTAAAGCATTCTACTAGCCTATTAATAGCAATATATACATACACATCATTATCACTTTTTAAAGCTTGTAGAAATTTTTCGGCATCATACTCCGTTGCAGGTACTAAATCCATGTCTTCATCTGTTAAATAACGTATGTAAAGCTCTGAATTTTGATTTTTATAATATGCTGTCGCTAATAAAGCCGTAGAAGTTGAACTACACAGGATAAGACATGAAACTAAAACAACCCATTTTTTAGAAATCCTCTTTTTCCTTTTCTCTATTCCACTGTGCCCTGCCGCTTCAATTAAGTTTTCATCAATTAATCCGATCTCCTTATACAACTCTTCTCTTTTCATAGGTTAGTTAACCCCCTCTTTGTCTAGGTGAACCCTAAGTTTATTCCTTGTCCTAAATAAGATGGACTTCACTTTACTGCTACTCATATTAAATCTCATAGAAAGCTCCTCTATTGAATCTGAGTACCAGTATCTCCTAATAAATAAATTCCTTGCTTGCTCATCTATGGCATATAAAAATTGATTTATTAAGCTTGCTATTTCACCCGCTTCATATTCTGTCTCTACAGTATCAGGAGAAACTAAGCATCCTTCTAATTCAGTTAGAATGACTTCAAATTCACGATTCCGCTTTTTCGCTGTATTATAGCCATATTTATCAAGCGCAATATTACGTGTAAGCCTCCCTAGAAAAACAGGGAGTTTCCTAGGCATATTAGGCGGTATTGCATTCCATGCCGCTAAGTATGTATCGTTCTCACACTCTTCAACATCTGAATAATTAGAAAGTATCTTTCTTGCAATCACTCTACAGTAGGCCCCATATTTATTCTTTGTCTCTAAAATAGCTTGCTGTGAGCGCTGTAAGTATAGGTGGACTATTCCTTGGTCTTCCATTCGTTATTCTCCTTCTACCAATCATCCCTGTATGTTTATTTTATATATACTATACTTATATATAGTAGAAGTTTCATTGAATTCGTTGCACTTGCAAAAAAGCCGCCATAGCTTTGGCGGCATCCGCTTAAAATTTTGACCACCCGAATATCGGCCTCAGCATCTTGCGCATCCAATAAGCGATGATCGTCCCTGCGCTCCATGAACTGGGATTCTGCAAGTACTCCTTGTATTGATCGTTGATGATATAAGTCCGAGTGGAAGTAGGGTTCTTCAGCCCGAACTTTTCCCATATCGCCGGATCATTCGAACCTCCGAGCTTCTCAAGCATAATCGCCGTCTCCTTATTTATTTTACCCGGAATTTGCTCGAAAGCTTGGATGATTTGCGTATGAAATTCGTCGATCGGATTGCGGTCAACAAGGCTTATCAAATGGATGCCTTCGCGAATGTAAGAAACGTATGCCAGATGGTCAGCCCAGAACTTGTCGATATAATAAAGCCGGACCCGCTGCTCCGAAGGACTCACCTTCGTCTCGCCTTGCAAAATTCCGAGCCGCTCCTGGTATAGCATGCGCCTCTGTTCCTCCACCATATCCGAATAACAGTTCAGTTCCTGGTGGATATCGAAGTTTTGACCCATAATAACACGCTGAATATGCTCGATTTTGCTGCGGAGCACCGACTCCTCGAGAGCATCATCCTGCCTGAGATCGCGATAGGCGGGCGGAATCGCTTTATCGATGCCGAACCGAAGCATCAACTCGTCCTCCAAGCTTACGAAAAATACGGAAGCTCCCGGGTCGCCTTGGCGGCCGGAACGCCCGCGCAGTTGGTCGTCGATCCGCATGCTTTCGTGCACATGTGTGCCAATCACGTATAACCCGCCCAGCTTGGCGACAGCTTCCGCTTGCGTGGGGTTACCGCCGCCGAGCCGTATGTCGACACCGCGTCCCGCCATATTCGTAGACACCGTCACGGCGCCGATTTCTCCCGCTTTGGCGATGATCTCGGCTTCTTTTGCGTCGTTTTTTGCATTCAGAACATGGCAAGGTATGCCGAGAGCCGCTAGCTTCTTCGCCAGCATGTCAGACTCCTCGACGCTCGACGTACCAATGAGAATCGGACGTCCCGTCACATGGACGGACGCGATTTCTTGGACAAGCGCCTTAAATTTGGCCTCTTTATGGGTATAAATCCGGTGCGGACGGTCGATCCGTATGTTTGGCCGGTTCGGCTGGATTTGCACGACCTGCAGCGCATAAATAGCTTCGAATTCCATGGCGGAAACATGCGCGGTCGCCGTCATTCCGCAAATCTTTGGATATAGGCTAAGGAAGTGTTGAAGGGTGATCGTACCGAGAATTTTCCCTCCGGCCTTCAGTTGCAGCCCTTCTTTGGCCGCAAGCGCAGCTTGCAGCCCCTCCGGCAAATGCCTGTTCTCCGCCACGCGGCCGGTATATTCGTCAATCAGCTCGATTTTTCCGTCCCGGACGATGTAATCGACGTCTTTTTTCAATAACAATTTCGCATGCAGCGCGCAATTTAACGACGATAACAAATGACTATTATGGCTATCGTACAAATTGCCGCATCCCAGCAGCTCTTCCGCTTTCGCAGCGCCAACTTCATTCAAATAAACATTCCGCTGGAACTCGTCGAAGTCGTAATGCACATCTTGCTTAAGCTGCCTGGCCACTTCTGCAAAACGAATGCCGTCGCGCTCGGAAGAGCCCGGCTCGCCGGCGATAACCAGCGGCACCCGCGCCTCGTCGAGAAGCAGCGAATCCGCTTCGTCGACGATGACGTAGTGGAAAGGACGATGCACGGTATCAGCTTCGCACAGTGCGATCGTGTCGCGCAAATAATCGAATCCCGCCTCTTTGGCCGTAACGTAGGTGATATCCGCGGCGTACGCTTCACGTTTCCCGGACATGCTCATGCCCGCTTGCACCGATTTTACCGTTAACCCGAGGAAGCGATAGATCGGGCCCATCCACTCTGCATCTCGATTTGCCAGGTAATCGTTAAAAGTCAGCACATGAACGCCTGCGCCGGTCAGTGCATTTAGATAAGCGGGCATCACCGCAGAGAGCGTTTTTCCTTCGCCGGTGTGCTGCTCAATCAAAAACCCCTCGTGCAGAGCGATAGCCGCCATGATCTGGACATCGTAAGGCTGCAATCCGAGCGTTCTCTTCGCCGCCTCGCAGACTAGGGCATAGGCATCGATAAGCAGCTCGTCCAAAGGCGCACCCGATTTTGCTTCTTGTTGCAGCCGGAGGGACTCCGCTTGAAGCTGCCCATCGTCCCACGTTTCCAAATTCCGTTTCCTGATGAGCTCCACTTTGTCCCGATAGCCTTTCAGCTTAAGCCTATTATCGCGGTCTTTCCACTCCCGCATTAGCTTGACGGCTAAATTCATCGAAGTTTGATCCCTCCTCGGTAGAAATACACTATTCTATAGTGGCTATCCGGCAAAAATCTTAATTCATGTCGTTTTTCCCGGGCCACTCGGATCCAAGAAATCAAAAATTCCTCTTTCGGAATGGGAAAGGACTTCCTTAGAGTTTGCCTTAAGCATATAAAGATTGCGTGCTTCCAGCCATCAAAACCCGCCGAAATGTAGCTATTATCGCCTGAATGGTACCATGGAATGCTTGACCTGTTTGATATTACCCCGGAAATCTAAATGTTAAGAAGTGCTTTTAATTCATACAATTTCGAACGAGATAACGAAACTACAGCATCTTTACAAAGAGGGGTAGTTCATTAATCACTTGTCTTTAGCCGGATGCAGCTCTGACAAATGCGAAAGGAGCTTGCCTCAGGCAGCTCCTTTCGTCATCAAGACCGTATATTTTCGATTCTTCGAGCAAGCGCCGAATGCCTTCTCCAACCATCTTCATCAAATTACTCACAGCGATCACCCTAAACCAGATATTCAGAGCCATAATTTCTTGACGTCATCCTCCTGCATCACCTGCAGTGGAAAACCGGAATACATCGGCTTGTATTCCACATGAGCCCCTACCATGACCCGCAATTCGTTCACAAGTTGATCGTATAACGCTTCAAACTGCTTTTTGGATAAAGTGCGCACGGCGCGCATCAGCTGATGCGAAAACGTAAATCCAAGCGATTCGATTTTTTTTAAGGCCGTTGCCAAATAAGCCTCCGGGAGCCGTTTCTCCCCTTGTTCTTGTTCCACAATAAGTTTGTTTGCTCTTCGCAAATAAATGGTGTTTGTCATGATCAAAGAGTCCAGGAAAGCCATATCCCTAATCCGGGTAAAGGTCGTTATAGAAGGAAGGACCGTGATAGCCTGAAGGTCAAGGTTCAAAGTCCGTAACCCGAATCTTTGATGCACTAGCTATGAATGGTCGGCGGGACCTTGGAAAGCGGAAGTGGATGTCTGTAGTGCGGACGTTCTGCTTAGAACTGCTTCAACAGTTGAGGGAGATTGGCCGTTGACGCATGGGCCGTTTTTTTCCCGCTGAGCCTGTATGATCCTGAAGCATTTTTCCCCAGATTAAAGGAAGCGGCCGAGTCGCCAACAAAGGAGGAATTCACGCGTGCAATCAACGAGATGCTTGTCGGGGAAATGTACGAATTTGTTGGCAAGCTCAGAAATGCCAGTCTAAACGGCCCACGCACCTATTTGCCGTACTTGGCGGTGCAGTTCGCGCAATACGGAGCTATGTTGGTCGGGCTGCACAACCGGAAACTTTACTCGACCGGGGCAATGGTTTTGCCGGAAGCCCTGGAACTGCCCGATCGTCCGGAAGGATTCGACCGTGTTGCGGGCATGGTGATGTCCGGGGCGTTGGCGGAACCCGCAAAAATCGTTTCTGCTTGTGAAAACTTCTGGGGAGGACTTGTAAATTGGGCGGCCGGGCATGGGTATGTGATGCATTCAAAACGAATCCCGTTTTGATTCGGATCCGCGGCGTTGCTTTTGACGGAAAACCACGGTAGAAATCCGGAGGCCGCTTCTGTATTCTGACAATGTTTTACTTATCTTTAACATTCCGTTAACGCCGATAGGGCAGCGGAATGGTACGATTGGACTAAAGACACTTTTGGATCGGCGATTGTTAGAAAAGGGGAGACAAACGTTTTGTTGACGAAAATCGGTGAAATCGTGGAGACGATTCCCATCGTCCCGCCCGAAACGAAATGCGGCATGGTCAACAATCTGTTTAAGCAAAATCCCAGGCTGGAAGGCATCGCGGTGGCGAGGGAAAACAACATGCCGGCGCTGCTGATGCGGACGCGGTTTTATCAATCCCTCGGCACGCAGTACGGCTATAATTTATACATGGGCCGCCCCGTTATGCTCGTGATGAACAGCAGCCCGCTTGTCGCCGATTTTGACGAGGAGATAACGGACATCAGTATCCGGGCAATGAACCGGGCCGAAGAGGAACTGTACGACGGCGTGCTGGTGATGCGGGAAGGCAGCCTGCACGGGTTCGTCAGCATTCGCCGTTTGCTGTTGGAAGTGGCCGATATCCGGGCCGAAATGGCGATTTTCATGAATCCGCTGACCGGCCTGCCCGGCAATCGGATCATCGACGACAGACTTCAGCAATCCACCCGGCAGGAGAATTTTAGCGTTTTATACATCGACCTTGATCATTTCAAATCTTACAATGACAGCTACGGGTTTAAAAAGGGCGATTCGCTTATCCAGGCGACGGCGGGCCTGCTGCGCGAGCAGTTTTCCGGCCAGGGCTCTTTCCTCGGACATATTGGCGGGGACGATTTTATAGCCATATTAAACCATCACAATTATCAATTTTCCTGTAGCAAAGTGATCGAAGGGTTCGAAAAAATGAAAAAAGATTTTTACAGCAAGGACGACCTGAAGAAGAATTACGTTATGGGCGAGGGGCGATCCGGCATTTTCGGTCCGATCCCGCTCGTATCGATTTCGATCGCGGTGGTGACGAACCGCAGCCGCAGCTTTCAGAGCACCGATCAAATTGTCGAAGAGGCTGCCCGGATAAAAAAGATTTGCAAATCCCGCCCCGGCAGCGTCAGCATCGCCAATTAATTTTCGTCTGTATGCCCCTGCAGGACACCAATACGTCCTGCAGAGGCATTTTTTCGTACCTATAGACCGGATCACTGTTTTGACCCGGCCCGAATATTTTCTTTCGCATTCTTGTTCAGGTTCAGCAAGTCTTCAACCGTAACGATCTCGACGCCATCGCTTTTCAGAGATTTTACGATCCGGGGGATCGCAGCGACAGTACCGCTCAAATCTTCGCCTTGTCCGCCGGCAGCATGCTGCAGAATAATCGAGCCCGGCAGAACATGGCTGAGCACATTGGAGCTTACCTGATCCGCATTAAGCCCTTTCCAGTCCAGGGAATCGACGTTCCACCCGACAATTTTTTTACCTTTGCTCGCAAGCCAGAGAAGCTGACGCTCATTCGTGTTGCCGTAGGGCGGCCGAAATAAGGCGGGCACGGAACCGGTGTAATTGCTGATGATCTGATCCGTCCGGGTTACCTCGCTCCGAAACTTAAGATCGGTAAGCTTTGGCAAGTTCGCATGACTGTACGAATGGTTTCCGACCCTATGCCCTTCTCTAACGATCCTGGCCATGATATCGGGATGGGCCTCGGCCCGGTTGCCGACAACAAAAAAAGTGGCCTTTACCCCGGCCTGCTTTAGCGCGTCCAGCACTTGCGGGGTAAACACGGCGTCCGGCGCATCGTCGAACGTAAGCGCAACCTGCCGTTTACTCCGAGGCCCGTTCAGCTCGTAAATGGCTGGATACTTTTGGTGTAAATCGGCAAGCGACATCGGATGAGGCTTACGGACTTTGCCCTCCGCACCGCCTAGAAGTTCGGGCGTGCTTTTGTGCTGTTGATTCCGCTCTGTCTTACCTGCCTGTGAAATCTTTTGGCTTTTGGCCTCGGGATGGTTGTTGCCTTTTCCCGGGTTCTGGGCGCATCCTTGGCACAAGGCCGCTACAAGTAAACAGACAGCCAACGTTCTTAACGGTTTCACTTAACCACCTCCTATACTAAGCAACAGCATTTTATGCCATAGCATTCCATAGAAGGCGATGATTTATGCGAATTGAAGGAGCGAGCGGATATTTTACCGTCATCCGGAGCAGGAGGATTTGCATTGCCGCTGATGGATATATTGCTCGCCCCACTCGTCCAATTGGTCCAATATCGATTTCAGCGACAATCCAAGTTCACTTATTTCATAGACGACCTTCGGCGGCACCTGATTATATACCGTTCTCGTGATGATGCCGTCTTCCTCCAGCTCCCGAAGCTGCTGAACTAACATTTTTTGCGTAATTTCCGGAATCGCCTTTTTTAATTCGCTCGTTCTCATGGGGCCGGGTCCGCAGTTCAAATGGCATAAAATCAATAATTTCCACTTCCCGCCTATGACCTCCAGCGTCGCTTCCGCAGGGATGTTATACGTCCTTGTGGTCTGCTTTTCCATGGGATAACCATCCTCTCGCCAATCAAGGTGAATAGTTACTTATAAGTGACTATATCACTTTCGAGTGATTATATCACATTAAAGTAAGTACTTCCTTTTTATTACTGCTTACTAGATAATTTTATCGTAGCTTATTCTAGGTAAAAATTTTAGATCTGGAAGGTGACATTTATGAAAATTTTGACCGTTGTGTCGCACCCAAGAGTGAATTCCCTAACCTTTGCCGTCGCGGACAGATTCATACAGGGGCTTACCGATGCGGGACATGAGACAGAATTGCTGGATCTGCACCGCAGCGGCTTCAATCCTGTCATGTGGGAAGCGGACGAACCGGATTGGTCATCGAATCGCAAGATTTATTCACCAGAGGTGGAAGCCGAGATGGAACGAATGAAAAATCACGACGCGCTCGCCTTTATTTTCCCGATATGGTGGTACAATCTGCCCGCTATGCTGAAAGGATATATCGACCGGGTATGGAACGATGGTTTTGCGTACGGCTCCAATAAATTGCATCATAAACGAGTGCTATGGCTCGGCCTGGGAGGAGCTCCGCAAGAAGACTTTGAGAAGAGACAGTACGATAAAATGCTCTCCCAGCTTCTAAACACCGCAATTGCCGAATACTGCGGAATTTCTAACAGCAAGGTTGAGATCCTTTATGACACCCTGGATTCAAGGCCGGAAATTTTCGAAAGTCTCCTGATGCGAGCTTATCATCTAGGACTATATTATGACAACGATTCAAAGGCCGAACGTTCATGCTAACGGTAAAATCAAGTTCGTAACCACGCTCCGTAAACCTCCTGAAGCGCCAATCCCACTGTATGTTCAGTTTTTGTCAATTTGCCTGATTTACAATGGGATTCACTTAAATTTTTAGGAGGTAGTTATGAACGCTTCATTCAAAAAGTATGCGGCCGAATTCATTGGAACATTAGTGCTTGTTCTGTTCGGCTGCGGCAGTGCCGCTACGGCGGGAGGAGAGCTCGGAAATTTGGGAATCGCCTTGGCATTCGGGCTGTCTATTGTGGCGATGGCCTACGTTATCGGTCCGATTTCGGGGTGTCATATTAATCCGGCGGTTTCTCTCGCCATGCTTCTTAAACGTAAGCTAACCGGTACCGATTTCATCGGATACGTTGTGGCGCAAATCGCCGGTGCTATTGCAGGATCTGCCATTCTGTACGCCATCCTCGTCTCCGCGGGCATGCCAACAACAGGGCTTGGCCAAAATGGCTTCGGCCCCGGATATGGGATCGGGATTTCAGCCCTGATGGCGGTCATTGTCGAAATCGTGTTAACTTTCGTTTTTATCTATACCATTCTGGGCGTGACCTCCACTGAGAGCAACGGGAACGTAACCGGCCTGGTCATCGGACTCACGCTTGCTTTCGTACATATTTTAGGCATCGCCTTAACGGGAACGTCCGTCAATCCTGCAAGAAGCCTGGCGCCGGCGCTGCTGGTTGGCGGAACGGCTTTATCTCAAGTTTGGGTGTTTCTTATCGCACCGCTTGCCGGCTCGGTACTGGCCGTTGCCGTATATCAGTGGCTGAATAACAGCCGCAGGGGGAAGCAAGCGTAAAAATGGCTAACTTGAGGGCTGCCCCAAAGTCACTGAAGATGACTTAGGAGTTGCCCTCTTTTTTTGATTTACCGGCTAACCTTTTCTCCTTCTTCATTCATCTCGTTCGCCCCTTTCTTTAGATATCCGCCATACTCTTGAGTCCACGTCCACATAGCTGCAAAAATCGGCTGCAGACCTTGCCCGGCCGCGGTGAGTTCGTATTCGACATGCAGCGGTACACCGGGGAAAATCGTCCGCGTAACAATCCCCTTCTCCTCTAACAGCCGCAAGCGATCTGTCAACGTTTTCGGACTAATCGGCTGCAGCTTGCGGCGTAATTCCCCAAACCGGCGGGTCCCGTTAAATAGTTCAAACAAAAGAAGAAGCATCCATTTGCTATCCAAAATCTCCAAGATAGGTTCAACAGTGCCGGGACAGGATTGATCCATCATGAATTATCACTCCATAGTTCATTTTTTGAAACTATTGCACTTAAATGTAACTACTTTTCAAATGTACCATAGATCAATTACGATGTGAATCGAAGGCAGGAACAAATCCTAAGGAGGAAAATTACTATGAAAACTATTTTATGGGCAACGTTAGCCGCCAACGGCAATTATGCGCAATCAGGTCCCGATAACCCGCCGACAACAGAAGCTCTGGCCGACTTCGCGGCACAAGCCAAAGCTGCGGGAAATTTCATCGTTGGACGCCGCACTTTCGAAAGCATGGCCGGAAACGGTGGTGCTGGAGGTCCCTTTGCCGATCTTGATATCGTCGTCATTTCCAACAGCATCCCTAGCATCCCGGGGGTCACGGTTGTAGGATCTCCACAAGAAGCCTTGGACTACTTACAGCAAAAAGGCCATCAAACCGCGCTCATCAGCGGCGGTGCGGATATTCACAATTCGTTTCTCGGCCAAGAGCTGGTAGACGAAGTGATCTTCAATGTGGCGCCTATATTGGAAGGCAAAGGATTGAATCTTTTAATCGACAAAGACCACTACCGCTGCAAACATGTGGAATTGCTGGACTGCAAGCCCCTCGGCGGCGGCGTGGTTCAACTGCGGTATGCAATTAATCGGTAACCATTAATTTGCTCTCCCGGTGATACGTCAGCGTTAACAATCCATATAACCTCGAGTTTCTATGTAGCCTGCAAGCAAAAAAACCTTCTGCACGGACGCAGAAGGGTCAGAGGTTAACCAATAATCAAAGTCTCGCGTTTTTGGTGTTTAATTTGTGTTTAATCCGTCTCTTCGCGATTACAATCCTTCGATCATCGCTGTGATTTTGCTGTCGCTCTCCAAAGCGCGAAGAATGAGCGTCACGGCTTCGGCGCGGGCGGCTTTTCTGTCGGGTGCGAATGAAGAGGCGGATATCCCTTGAATCAGCTTGGCCGACGAGGCCTGTTCAATCGCATCCGCCGCCCAGTGTCCGCTGCTTACGTCGCTATAGCTGACCCGTGCGCCTGTGGAAAGCACGCTAAGATTCATAACACGCGAAATCATCGTCACCATCTCGGCATGGGTAATGGTTGCATTCGGCTTCCCACGCTTTTATTAATGGAAGAATCGGCATGACCTCAATGGGCAACTACTATCACTGGATTCAAGACGGCGATTACTCGGCATGGACTTACGACGGCCATTCGAGGGCAAAGAATGTCTAGGCCGTATTTTAAATATTTGCCGCAACGTTCCGTGCCTGCTCGTCCAGTTTTTGGGCGGAGTCGGCGATATTGTTGAAGTCTTCCATGGTTACGCGTATCTGTTGCTGACTCTCCTCAATGGAAGATTGGACGCGGTTGATACCGTCCGATATCTCGGTGATCTCCTTTGTAATGCCGCTAATGGCGTTTTGCACCTTGACGATGGATTCCGACACCTCGCCCGACAGCTTGCGCACCTCCGCGGCCACCACATCAAACCCTCTGCCGTACGGCCCCGCATGGGCCGCCTCGATGGCTGCATTTAGGGCGAGCAGGTTGGTCTGAGAGGCAATATCGCGGATCGTCTGCACAATCCCCTGGATCGACTTGGCTTGCTCCTGCAGCCCCTCAAGGGTAAGGGTGTTATCCTCCGAAAACTCGGCAATCCGGTCCACGCTGAGCAGCAGCTCCCGGCTCCTTCCGATTCCCGCTTCCGCATGCTGATTTAAGTCTTGAGAGGCCGCCTCCAATTCTTTAACCACCATGGAAAGGCTGAATTGGCGTTGGGTAATATCCGTTGCAATTTTAGAGACGCCGATAACCTCGGCTTCCTGTTCATCATAGATCGGCATATAAGTGGCCTCCAGCCACACCGTTTCACCACGGGCATTTTTCCGTTCAATCTTATCCTGAAAGCTTTGCCCGGACAACAGCGCCGTCCAGAACTGCTCATAAACCGGTGAATTAGCAAATGAGTCAAAGCAGAAGTCCCGATGCTGCATTTTCATTATATCCTCAATTGAATATCCCATGGTATCGGCAAATACCCCGTTTACATAGGTCACCTTACAATCGATATTGAAACGGATCATGGCCAAGTTCTTCTCCATCGCTCTGAAGACCAATTCGTCCGTTACCGCCGGTTTGTTCATCATTTGTGTCCACCTCTCACTGTTAAATAAAGCAGCGCACCCTAATATACCAGTTTAACAACTGCATCTGAACAATAAATAGACATGCTGGCAGCGGAAGCTGGCTGCCGGTTCGTTCCGGCAACCTGTCGTCCTTTTATTAGGAGTTTTTTCAACTTGACCGGGAACAGCAAATCCAATTGATGCTCATCGCTCTCCGGCCAATTGAGATAGCAATGATAAACGTAATTCAAATGTTCCTTCAACAATCCGCCCATAAACTCTCCACATTGTCGTTTCATTGGCTGCCAGCAAGTTGGTATCGGTTATCCTCGCATCGCCATTTTTCTTGTGAACCTGCGAATACTACTTCTTTACCAATAATATTGTTGTATGGCAAGGGATTTCGTCATCAATAACTGTTCAATATTACTATTTCCGCAGGATAATTGTGTCAAAAAAGCGACTTTTGCACCTTGGAAGACACAGGGAAAGTGTGTAGTCTATGCTTAGTTTATCCAAGATAAGATCAGGGAGGGATTCATTTGCGCTTGTACCGTCCCATACTTGTATGTATGGTCTTTTTCGCCGCCCTCATCGCGGTAATCACCAACAATACCTACGCCGCTGAAGAACGGCCCGTTAAAGTATTCGTCGACACGACGGAAATTACGTTTCAGGTACAGCCGATTACGGTCGAGGGAACGACCCTTGTGCAGTTCCGTCCGCTTTTTGAAGCGATGGGAATGGAAGTGAAGTGGGATAAAACCAGCGGAGCTGTGACAGGATCGAAAGAGGGTTTGACGATCGTCCTTCGCGTTGACGACCCGCAGGCGGTCGTAAACGGCAAGCCGGTTCAACTCGGCCATAGCGCTCAAATGGCGCATGGCAGCACGATGGTTCCGCTTCGTTTTATCGGAGAGTCCACGGGCGCCGTCGTCCATTGGGACCGGGTCAATCAGGAAATTACGGTGTTCACGGACAGCTTGCTGAAGCAGATGGGCATAACGAAGGAAGAATTGCAGAAGCGGCTCGACGATTTCACGGCCAAGCAGCAACAACCGTCCGCACCGTCTTCCGGGGGAACGTCTCAAGTTCCGCAGCCAAGTGCGAATCTCAGCGATTTGAAGGCCCTCAAAGGCATGTATTACGGACTCAGGGACGATGTAGGGGGCTACGAATGCGGAGGCGCATGTTGGGACATGTATACGTTCCTTCCGGACAATCGAATTCTGGCCGGTCCTCCTCCGCAAGGCGGGCCGGAAACGATCGACTGTGCACGAGACGGCTGCGTCAGTTACACCATTTCTGACGGCAAGCTGAAGCTGAGCAATGGCGAGAGCCATACGATCCGCCTGTCTGACAAAGGGGGGCTGTATATTGACGATGTACAAATGTCCCCTGTTAAGCCGGTGGCCGACGGCCTGAAATTGAAAGGAACCTACGAGTATATCGGCTATAGCGGTCTCATCGGCATGAATGCCGCTTCTTCATCGTGGACGGAATATTTGAGCTTCTCAAGCGACGGCACGTTCAAGAGCACGGACCTGATCTTGGCCTCACTCGACGTTACGGTCTCTACGACCGATTCGAGCGAATCGAAGAGCGGCAAAGGCACCTATAAAATCTCGGGCAATACGCTCGTCCTCACCTACGGGGACGGGACCGTCGTCCGCAGCCTTTTCTTCGATCACGCTCCCGGCAGCAAAAATTCGCTCAAGAATATCCAAATCGGGAAAAACAATTTCTATATTTCCGAGGATCAGTAGCGTCTTAAGCAAAGCCCCTTCTGCTGAATGAACAGCGGAGGGGCCTTTTCTATCTTCAACAGGCTAGAGTCCGCTCCGTTTTTTGCAGCGATAGAAACAGCGGTTGGCTGATTTTTTCTTATAGAATCGACTACTATAACCTATTTTTTTCGAAGTAGGAACCATAATGTAAAACTAACATACTTTATCACTAGATCAACTAAAAAGGAGCTGGTGATATGCGCCCTAGTTTAAGGCTATCGCTTAAAAAATCACGTGGACCGATTCGCCGAATAATCGCGTTTAGATTTCCTTCCTTCAGAGGCACGGTTGAAACAGATGCGTTCCAGGTGCGGAATCTGGTAAATCGAGGCGAAATCATTGTATCCCAAAACCGCGGAGCCGGCAGCATTACCACCCCGATTGTCAGATATCAAATCGTGAATGCCGCTACAGGCCGCCCGGTCACTAACAGCGTAACGGTTACCGGAGTCCGTACGGCACGTTTATTCTTTACTGTGCCTGCAGGCACGTTCCGTCTGCGTATTACCAATGTAGGTGCAGGAGCGGCATCCGTACAAGGAGTTATTTTAGTATTTTAGTGGTTTAAAAAAGCCGGGTCACAATAGCGGACTGCTATAAGATCCGGCTTTTTTGTGAAGCGACCGCTATCATATATGTTTGCCTTTCATTCATAGTAACCTTCCGTCGACTTGCGGAATTGTTTGAATTGATCCGCATCATGCCCAAACCACACTTGGGAATTCGTTTGAGCAGCGAGCGCGCGGATCTTCTCAACAGCGTTTCGGTAGCCGATCGTATCATATATAATGCCCGGCGGCTTGACCGGAGGGCCGTAACTTTCTGCCGTATAGATGGTATCGGAAGCGAGAATGATTCCGCCCGTTTCCGGCATTTCAATGTGCAATCCCAACATGCCCCAAGCATGGCCGCTGCCGCAGTTTATGATCTTGACGCCTTCAACCAGCTGTAAATTGTCTTCATGACGTTTGACGGTCCGCCATTGCAGGTTGTTTTTGATCCAAGCATCGATGTCCGCCCAAACGTAAGCTCCATTTTCATTGCGGGCATAACTCTGCAACGTGCCGTTAAACTCATCTTCATGGACGATAATCGTCGCATTCGTGAACATCTCCAGACACCCGGCATGGTCCAGATGCAAATGAGAAGCAACGACGTATTTGATTTCCTCCGGTCTAACATGGAGCTGTTCCAACCGGTTGTGCAGGTAACATTCTTCGCTTGCCACCCAAGGGGAGGCCTGCTGGGTGGTTTGGGCCCAGCGTCCTTCGATGCCCATCGAGTTCGGATTGCATGTTGTATCGAACAAAATTTTTCCTTCCGGATGATCAATCAATACCGTATAAATCGGGAATTCCACGAACTGTGTCTGTGCATTGGGATTACTGACCGTGGCCGGATTATGCATGGCGATTATCCAGTTTTTATCCATGCTCATACGACCATTATCCATTACATAAAGCTTCGGGCGGTATTTTAGAATATTAGTCACGACTTATTTCCTCCCACTACATTTTTGATTTTGTCCGGGCGCTGTTCATGTTGAACCTTGCCGGCTTATGAGGCGTTGTTGGTATGTCCATAATTGCTTCCCAGTTGATATAGACATACAATAATGCATAAAATAAACTTTCGTAAGTAGGCACTTTAAGGTGTCCTGGTAACTTCAAAGTGCACAGGAGGGAAATCCATTGACATCCTCGGCTGAAACCAAAAAAAACGACATCTCCGTGGCAGTGTGCGGATACAGTAAAGTTATTGAAATCATTTCGAATAAATGGACGGCCCTCATCATTTATGCATTGGAGAACGGAAGCATACGTTACGGGGAATTGGAGAGAAGAATCGAGGCCATTTCCAAAAAAATGCTCACCCAAACGTTAAGAAAGCTGGAACGGAATGGGCTGGTCCAACGCCATATTACACCGACCGTGCCCCCAATCGTCGAATATTCTCTTACTCCTTTAGGAGAAAGTCTGCTTCAACCGATGAGAGAGCTAAGACAGTGGGGAAGGGAAAATTACTTGCATGTCGAGGCGGCAAGAGCCGATTATGATCAAACCTACAGTAAGGAGTCTCAGTCCTCGGAAGATAGATGATTGCGATCGGCAAGGTTTTATTCCACATATTTCCTGATTTTACGCGCCGATAGAAGGCGGCCAAAAAAACAACGGCTCCCCCTGCCTGCTACCAGGACAAGGGGAGCCGAAGCACCCGGAAATATTGTTACTTGGTTAGTCGTCTGCGGCTTAACCATACACCGAGAACGATCAGTCCGAGACCCGTCAAATAGTACGGATAACGGCTTCCTTCACCGGTCTTCGGAAGCATGGACACCGGCTTCTCCGATGCCGGAGTTTGCGGCTTCGGGTTCTCCGGTTTCGGCTCGCCGCGTGGAATATCCTCTTCTCCGATATCAACGGTAGGCGTTTCCGAATCATCCGTCGAAGGCGTTTGAGGTGTTGCCGGTTCGCCTCTCGGGATATCTTCATCCGGCACTTCTACTTCGCCGGTCGGCGGCGTCTCCGGATTTGACGGAGTCGAAGGATCGCCCGGCGTTACCGGAGTCGATGGACGGTCCGGTCTCGTTGGGTTCCCGGGATTCCCCGGATCGGACGGATCGGATGGATCGGACGGATTCGACGGCTCGCCAGGTTTAACGGGTACCTTGCTGTTCGTTACGGTCATTTTCAGCACATTGCCTTGGCTCGTAATACTGGAGTCGATCGTTACGTTCCAAGTTGCCTGATCGATCTTATATCCTTCCGGAGCGGCTAACTCCTCCAAAATATAATCGTCATACAACAATTTCGTAAACAGGGCTTTGCCTTCCGCATCCGTAGTTATTACGAACGGCGTCCGTTTGCCCGCTGCATCGTAAAGCGCGAACTTCGCTCCCGCCAGCGGCTTCGTGTTGTCGTCGCGGTCCACCTTCGTCACTTCCAGGCTGCCCGTTACGCCGCCGCCCGAACCTGAACCGGAGGAAGTACGGACAATGACCTCTTCCGTCGTTTCCCTAAGCTCGGTCTTCAGCTGATCTCCTTCGAGGGCCACTTTATTTTGCACAGCCTCTTTATCTCCAGCGGCAATGAACGACTGATATTCCAAAATATAAGCCGTGGAGATGGCTTCCGTGAACTTTAATTCAAACGTCTCTTGATCGCCGTCAAGCCTTGTGATGGTTAACGTGTAGTCCTTCCCTTTGGTCAATTCTTCCGCTTTGACCGCTTCACCGTTTGCATTGATCTTGGCTTTGTAGAGGCGGAACGAATCCTCGATCAAAACCTGATTCGCGCTTGGATAATCGATAATTTTGGCGTTGGAAATATGCGACTGGCCTTCATTGATGCGAATCGTCCAATCGATTTTATTTCCATTTTGGGCGCCTTTCTTCGTCACGTACTCGCCGCCGTGCGGAATCGTCACGCTGGCGTTCCATATCGCCGCTTTTTCGCTGCCGTTCCACAGCTCAGCGGTATTATCCATCGTCTTGACAATCAACGTGTCCTGCAGCGATGTTTTGAACTCGATCCAGTAGGCGGATACGATCTTGTTCTTAAATTGAACGGTCAGTTTGTTTCCGTTTGCTTCGGACGGTTCCGTTACCTCGTATTGAGCAGCCGGAACTTCAGCGCCCTTCTTAACGCCATTGCGTCCCCCCGTCAGCTCCATCGCATACACCTTTACCGAATTCGGAACAAACTTCTGCTCCTGCTTCAGAACATCCGTTACGATGGCTTTGTCAAGCGGATCGAGATTGTAGTTCATCTTGATGTTCCACGTAATCTCTTTGTTGACAGGATCGTAGCTGCCGTCTTTACCGCCGTTGTTTTTCGTATAATCGTCGGAGGAGAAGGCGGCATCCCGTTGGATCGGCCCTTTCTTCTCACCGTTCTCGGTCCACGTCATGACAGCTCTGTTCAAATAATCGAACTTGCGGTCCTTCAGCCAGCCGAAATTAAACTTTGTTTCATACTCGATTGTATACGTGGTGTCGATGGTCTTCGAGAACTTGATGACAAAGCCGCTGCGTACATTGTCGTACTCGACCTCATAATCGCTCTTCGGAACGGGCTTCCCGTCCGCTTTTACGATCACGGAATCCGGAACGAATTCAAGGCCGCCCTGCGGGAACGTATCCGTAATGACTACATCCTGCATGCTGTACTTGCCGCCGTCGGGCCTTTTATCGCCGTTGACCGTAATCAGCCATTTCGCCGTTTTGCCGGCAAAATCGATGTTCTGTACGCCTTTCACCAGAGCGCGGCTTCCTTGGGCCGGGGTGGTCACTTCCTTGGACGCATCACCCGACACGACTTTGTTCTTCACCTGCTTCCCCTCGGCGATCGTCCGGTCGACCGGCTTCGTCTGATAAACGATCGTATAAGGCGAATCGATATCCTTATTGAATTGAAGGCTGAATCCGTTCTTTCCCGCCGGTTCGGCGGTGTATTCACCCTTTGCAACCAGATCTTTATCAGCCTTTGAATCCCCGTTGTACACCTTCAGCGAATCGGCAATCCATGTATGAATTTCACTGAATTCATCCGTGATGACCGCTTTCTCTTTTGGAATCTTCTTTTCATTGAAATTGTACTTCACAGTCCAAGTGATGATTCCGGTGCTGTTATCCACGCTAAACGTTTTATCCAAAAATTGGCCGCGGTTTACCGTTACCGTAGCGGTCGATTTGGCATCTTCCGTTCCGTCGCCGGACAGGACAGCGGTGTTTTCAAAGCGCGACTGCTCGCCGGTAAGCTTCGTCGAAAAGCGAATCTCATAAGCCTTGCTGATCGTCTCATCCTGGAACGCAAGCTCCAGTTTCGCCCCGCCGTTCGTTTCGACCTTATATTTGCCGGCATCTACCTTGTCGCCAAGGGCCGCCGATCCGTCACCGTTAACTTGCAAACGGTAAACCTCCACAGAGTCGGCAATAAGCTCCAAACCTTCAGGCAGTGCGTCGGTGATCACCGCGTGCTTGATTTTTTCCAGCGACTTGTTAACTTGAACCGTCCAATCGATCCGATCTTTGCCAATCGCTTTCCCTTGCTTTTCGATCAGCTTTCCGCCCTTCGGCTTCAGATTCACGATAGCGGTCTGCACTCCGCTTTTTACTGGAATGGCAATAACGACTTCCGTACTGCCTTTAAGGACTTCTTTCTTAAATTCCGTACGAATTTCCAGCTTGCCGGCGATGTTGGAATGACTCTCCACGTAATCATTGAAGGTCATCACAACTTTCCCGTTCAAATCGACCGTAAACCGGCCGACTTTCCCTTGATCGGCAAGGAGCGGGGCATCAATATCCGTAAAAATTTCAAACTGCCGCGGCAGCTCGAAGCTGAATGTATCTCCATTCTTGTAGCCGTGTCCGTTTGGAAGCTCCCATTCATAGCTGAGGTTGACGGCCGCGCCGACGTCCAAACTGCTGTCGGGATTATACACCGCATCAATCACGGTACCGTTTAAATCGGTTAACACGACTTTGGTTAAAATACTCTCCGCACTGGCGGCTGGCCTGGAGACTGGCGCCGGCCGGTCATATACGCTATCCGTCACGGATTCTTGCGCGCCGCCCGTTGATTCTTGCACGCCGGCCGCTGCGTTCGCCGTCCAAACGGATGCGCCGTACAGCGTCTGCATCAGCAACAGCAATGCCACAATGATTCCACAAACCTTTTTCCTCATAATCTCTCCCTCTGTCTCTACATCACCCTCATTATATTCGGTTCCGATCCGCCTTCCGTGCGCAATTCGGGCCATGCATCCATAGGACAACATGTCGATAGGGTAATTTTCAGTCCATCACCTCCGCTGATCTTTATTGGCGCACGATTAATTGTGCCTGTATTTTCTTCAGAACCAAATGGGCTTCCGCCATTATATATGCCAATACTATACAATTTCTCAACAACGCCAAATAAGCCTTGGACATATCGTCCAAAGCCTATGTTTATTTCGTAAAAATCAATAGTATTTAGCCGGGGAATAACGCGAGGCGTCTTTAATCATGTTGACCCCGGTCTCACTGCTCTTCCAGCCCGCATCGACAGTTGTATCAATGGTTACCCATTGTCCGTTCAAATAAACTTCATTCCAAGCGTGGTAAACATCAACGTATTCCGAAGTTCCCATAACAAGCTTGGCCGGAATTCCGATACTCCGCAACATGGAAGCGAACAAGGAGGCATAGTCGTAACACATCCCTTTCCGCCCTGCCAACGTACGGTTGCTATCGGGAAGGTAGTCCGTCAATTCGCTGGCTGCCAGAGTATGATCGTACCGGATCGTACCGACAATATATTCATAAATAGCGTTCACTTTCTTCTCGTCGGACGGAGCGGATTGGGCAAGCTTCTTCGCAAGCTGGGCTGCCTGATCCCTATCGCTCCAATCGACATTTTGCACAGAGTTCAAAAACACTTTGCTGTCATCCGCCAGTTGAAGTGTAACGGCCGCTTCCTGAACGATTTTGTATTTGGTACCGCTGACTTGTTCCAGAACGGTAACCTTATATTCACCATTGCCCATCTGGAGCGGAAATACTTCCTGCCGCTTGTCCGGCGAAAGGACATAGGTATATTTGTCACTACCTTTTGCGATCATGAGCTTCGTTTTGGCCCCGGCTTCCGCATCATAACGAATGACGACGGCGCCACGGTCCAACTGCTCCAAACCCAACCAATCTTCGGACGGGGCAGCTTGTACATCCGGAGCCCACATCAATAACGCAAAAAGCCCTACAATAGCGAACACAACGTTGCGCATACTGCAAACTCCCTTCGGCGGCCAGGCTGCCATTGACATTTCGTCAAGAAGGCCCTGTGGCTTTGCGTCCCTGTCTTTCGACAAGTTTGCTATTTTCGTAATAGAGTTTCACAGATATTGATACATCTTCTCCAAAAAAACAAAAAAGCATCTTCGTTCGGTAGCTGGCTGCCATTGACGTTCGTCAAGAAGGCCCTGTAGCTTTGCGTCCTTGTCTTTCGACAAGTTTGCCGTTATCGTGATCAGCTTTTGTGAATCTATCATATCAAATATATGGAATACCATCAAGAGAAAATTTGGAATTTTGTCGAACTATCATTCCTCCCCCGAACTCACTCGAACTCACCCGAAAAAATAGGACCCCACCAAAAAAATAGTACCTGTTCATCCGGTGATCACATTCGATAGAATAAAAATGTACTATAATGTTAGTATTTTCCTAACCGTGCATGGGATAGGAGAATCCACTATTAATTAAGGGAGGGTATTTATGAAGCAAAAAGTTTTCAGTTTGTTCCTGGCGCTAGTTATGATGGCCAGCGTCGGCCTGCTATCAACTTCGCCGGTTCGGGCCGCTGAAGGAGCGGGAACGACCACTATCACCTCTATGGATTATTTTTCAGCGTCGGACGGACCTGTCATCACAAAATCAGGGGTTGGACAAGCCAGTTACGGATTTGTGATGCCTAAATTCAATGGAGGCTCCGCCACCTGGAATGATGTGGTCCAAGACTTGGGCGTCAATGTGAAGGTGGGCGGCAGTTGGGTCGATATTGACAGTGCCGGCAGCTTTGTCTACAACCAAAACTGGGGCCACTGGAGCGACAGCGGCTTTAACGGTTATTGGTTCACTCTTTCCGCGACAACCGAAATTCAACTCTACTCCAAAGCGAATGGGGTTACGCTGGATTACACTCTTGTGTTTCAAAACATCAACAAAACCACCATTACGGCGATGACGCCTACACAAGGGCCGCAAATTACGGCGGATACTACGGGCGGCGCAGGCTTTACCTATCCGGTTTTCAACAATGATCCGGCGATCCCCTTTGCAGCTGTGGCCGATGATTTGAAAGTGTACGTTAAACCCGTCAACAGCAGCGAATGGATCGATATTGACAACAATGCGGCCAGCGGCTGGATCTATGATAAAAACTTCGGCCATTTCACCGATGGAGGCGGCGGCTACTGGTTTAACGTCACGGAGTCGATCAACGTCAAACTGGAATCGAAAACCTCTTTGGTTAACGTTGTTTATACCATCATTTTTAATGAACCCGTGAGAAACTCATATGTCATTGCTCCCTATGATGGAACGACCTTCACGGCCAATGAGAGCGGTGCCATAGGGTTGCCGCTGCCTAAGATTGACGGAAGCGCGCCAGTAGCCGATGAGCTTGGAAATTTCGTATACCAGATCAACATCGGTGGGCAATGGGTAAATTTGGGCGATTCCGGCCAGAGCGGATTTGCATACTCCGCCAACGGTTACAATAACATGTCCGCCGCCAATCAGTGGGGGTATTGGGTCGACCACATCTACGGGCTATGGTTCCAGCCCATCCAGGAAGATCTGCAGATCCGCATCGGCTATCCATTAAACGGGCAGGCGGGCGGAAATGTCGGTGATAATTTCGTCTACTACACCTTTATCGGAAACCCGAACGCTCCCCGTCCGGATGTAACCGATGGCGAGGATATTCCTGTCGGAACGCCAAGCAACCCGGCCATTGAGGGCATGGAGCTGATCTGGCAGGATGAATTTAACGGAACCGGGCTGGATACGAACAAATGGAACTATGAACTGGGTTACTTTCTCAATGACGATCCCGGTACCTGGGGTTGGGGCAACGCGGAACTGCAGCACTATACAAACAGTACGCAAAATGTATTTATCCAGGACGGAAAGTTAAACATCCGGGCCTTAAACGAGCCCAAATCCTTCCCGCAGGATCCAAGCCGGTATGCACAATACTCCTCCGGGAAAATCAATACCAAAGATCATTTTTCGCTCAAATACGGCAGAGTGGATTTTCGCGCCAAGCTGCCTACAGGAAATGGCATCTGGCCGGCCTTCTGGATGCTTCCGCAAGATAATGTCTACGGTTCGTGGGCCGCATCCGGCGAAATTGATGTGATGGAAGCGAGAGGACGGTTGCCCGGCACGTCCAGCGGCGCTATCCACTTTGGCGGACAATGGCCGGCGAACACCCATGTCTCCGGCGAATATCATTTCCCGGAAGGGCAAACCATCGCCAATGACTTTCACGTATATTCCGTAGTCTGGGAAGAAGACAACATTAAATGGTATGTGGATGGCAAGTTCTTCTTTAAAGCTAACAGGGATCAATGGTACTCCACAGCCGCGCCGAACAATCCGAACGCCCCTTTCGACCAACCTTTCTACCTGATTATGAATCTGGCGATCGGCGGGAACTTTGACGGCGGTGTGACTCCGAATCCCGGCGATATCCCGGCAACGTTGCAAGTAGATTATGTACGTGTTTACAAAGACAACGGCGGCGGCCAGCAGAATCCTGAAGAACCGGCGCCCCCTTCCACGATCGTCATCGGCGATGAGGTGAAGGGCCTGAAGAAAACAGGCGATGACTTATTGTTCTATGTAAACGGCGCAACCTTCGCCGACTTGCACTACAAGGTCAATAACGGCGTACAGCTGAACGTGGCCATGACCGGGGCGGGGAACGGCAACTATACCTATGCGGTCAATAATCTCAAACAGGGGGATACCGTCGAGTACTTCTTTACCTATAACCCCGGGCAAGGAGCGCTGGATACCCCTTGGCAAGCTTATGTCCATGGGGTAACGCAAGGAACTCCGGAGTAAACCGGGTAACCTGTTGAACTGGAAAAAATAGAATGTTGCCTCAAACAAGGCGAGAGGGAAGATAGATGACTTCCCTCTCGTTTTTCCTGTTGCTATGATGAGGTTGATCTTTCCTTCCACTTCTCTTTCAAAGCTTTCAAGTCCCCTATGAAGAACTTTAGCAAATTGGGCCTTCTTCTTACGGCAAGCGGGTGATAGGTAAAGCCGATAGGCAAGCCTTGAAAATCGTGCCAGCTCCCCCGCAATTCCTTGACACTGGCGTTCTCCTTTTGCGGGAATAGAGCTTCCGCCACGGCATTGCCAAAACCGAACAATACCAACGGCTGCTTCTGAAGCAGCTGCAACTGCAGATGAGGCAAACATGCCGCTCTGGCCTCGGGCTTATTGTAAGCGCGCAGCGGCCGGCATTTCAGCAAATAAGTGACATAAACCGAACTCATATCGATCCCCGCTTCCCTTATGCCGAGTTGGAGAGTCTCCCGGGTACCGCACAAAAACGGATTTCCTTCCCGGTCCTCCCGGGCTCCCGGATTATCCAGGATCATCATCAGCGGGGCTTGCGGATTTCCTTCCCCCCAGACGACGCGATTCCGCTGCTTGGACAGTTCGCAGCATACACAATGCTGAATACCTGCTGGCGCTTGTTCTTCAGGCAGAATTACAAAGGGATGATCCATTTCCGTGTCATGCGGCTCCTTTCTTCTTTCCCTTAGCACGCAATGACACCATTATGCCCATCCCAGACGAAAACTTGCTTTAATTGCCGGTTTCCCCGCGGCAGAAAGAAAAACCAGCGCAACACATAAGGACAAAAAATGTCGTTAATCCGGCGGTTTCCGTCCATTTGAGAGAAATAGCGGCAATTTATGCCGCTATTCCCCCTCGTCGCAAGGAAGTACCCACGTTCTGGGCCTTTCATAGGAATATAGGTACAAAAAATGCCGCTAATGGGAATGAACAGTCCTGGATTCGGACAATAAGCACATAAAGTGCCTCTATTTTGAAGACAACAAATGCCTTTATTCCGAAGGACGCCCCTTGATTTGCTCCAACAAAGCTTCCAGCCGGTCCAAGTTTTGTTCATTGCCCTCGGCGCAGTAGCTCTTGGCTTCTTCGAACTCCTCCGTTTTCATAAATAGCTGGCGAAAAACGACCTTTGTTCCGCCGTCAAGGTCCTCGAAAGTAGCCGTTACCAGAAATTCATGGCCGGACAAATGTCTGAGTACGATTCGTTCCAAAGCCACGATTTCCTCAAAAACGCAATGGTTGGGATAGTCCACGCCATCCGGCCCGTGCATGACATAACGCCACGCTCCGCCCGGGCGTAAATCGAATTCATGGAACGTATTGGTGAAACCGTTCGGTCCCCACCAACGTGCCAATTGATCGGGGTTCGTCCACGCTTCAAAAACCCGCTCACGCGGCAAATGGAATTCGCGCGAGGAGATAATTTCATTATCACCAATGATAGCGGCCATGGTTATACCTCCTGTTCGAGCGTGTTGCCAAGGGTATCAAGCATCTCATTTGTGCCCTGCTCACGTACTTCCGGCGTATCGTGTCCATCGAAAAAGGCTCCTTGCTCGGTGAAGACCAGCTTCGTGCCTCCTTCGATCGGGATAAGCTCGACCGTGGTAAGCGAAACGGAGATACGCTCGTCGTCCGAATCCAAAGTGTAGCTATAGACGATGCGCTGTTCCGGTACAATCTCCTGGTAGCAAGCATCAAAGGTAAAGACGGGCCCCTCCGGCGGACCTCCGCTGCTGTATTCGCGTCCTCCGACGCGGAATTCGAAAATATCGGCTTTTGAAAACCACTTTGCTTTGGCGGCCGGATCGGCCCAGGCCCGGTAGACCCTCGCAGGCGGTGCGGCATAAGTCCGCTCCACGACGAAGGTGGCGTGTTTGACAAATCGTTCGGTCACGGTCAGTCCTCCTTAGATTTCGATTGTTCCTCTGTTTCGGCAAGAAAATCGCCCAGTAAATCCAGACGGCGCTCCCAGCTTGCCCGGCGCTCGACGACCAGCTTCTCATGGCTCTTTTTCATCGCTCGCAAGAGTTCCGTGAAGTCTTCAACCGCTAAGGGCGCCTTCCCCTGCATCGCTTTGGATACATGCTGAAGCTGGTCAAGGAGCGTTTGCTGCTGTTTGATTTGTTTCTTGATTCGCGCCATTTGCAGGTTGACGATTTCCAGCGGGCTGATCTGCCCGCCGTTTAAGACGGACCTGACCTCCTCCAGAGACAAGCCCAATTCCTTAAGTGATAAAATCTGCTGCAGGCGCGACAGATCGGATTCATTGTACAGCCTGTGACCGGACTCCGTCTGGCCGGATGGTGAGAACAAGCCGATTTGATCGTAATATCGCAAAGTTCGCACGGTGAGTCCCGCCAGTTTGGCAAGATCCCCGACCTTCCAATGTCGTTTCATAGGAACCCCTTCGTTAGCGCTAACTTGTTTACCGGTAGCTTAAGTATAAAAGATAACGTTGCGTAAGGTTCAACCAAAATATTTATTTGGGAAAAAGACCTATTATATTTTATGTTGACGACCACATAAATAAAGAAAGAGAGATAAAAATAGAAAAAGTTGAATGCCCTCAGCCGCAAACGGATGAAGTGCTCGTTCGCATCGTGTATGCTGCAGTCATTCCACTTGACTATAAAATTCGTAACGGTTCACCGAAGGCGAACTCCAGCCTGGTCAAACCGTGCTAATTCATGCGGCGGCAGGCGGTGTTGGACAATTCGCCGTTCAACTGGCCAAGTGGAAGGGAGCAACCGTGATCGCTACGGCATCAACCCCTAACCTGGACTTCGTTAAGTCTTTGGGTGCGGACCAAGTCATCGATTATACCCGGGCGGCTTTCGAAGACGTCGTCAAAGAAGTGGATCTGGTCGTCGATTCCGTGGGAGGCGATACCGAGAATCGTTCCTGGACCGTTCTCAAGAAAGGGGGGACTCTCGTCTCTTTGGCTCAGGATCCATCCCAAGAGAACGCGCAAAAGCATGGCATAATTTTGCTGGACATAAACTCAGGTTTAATTTGAAATACGCTCTTACAAATTTTTCATTGACAACCCGGCAAGGGGACTGTATATTGACTTTGATAATCATTATCAATTAAAAGCACTATTTAAAAATACAGTTCTTGATACGAAAGGGTCTGCCAATGAATGCAAAACGAAATGCCTCATTAGGAACATTACTTGTTTCGATTGTGCTCATATTCTCGCTAGTTGGTTGCTCAGGCCAGCAATCAAGTTCCACATCCGCACCAACTTCGGCCGAAACGTCTAAAACTGAAGCGCCCGTTTCGCCAGATACGACTTCCGCATATCCGATCGTGATCAAACACGCTTTCGGTGAAACTGTCATTGAAAGCAAGCCTGAACGGGTAGTTACCGTTCAATGGGCGAATCATGATGTTGCTCTCGCTCTCGGAGTTGTTCCCGTAGGCTTCTCGGCGGCGAACTTCGGCGTTCAGGATGGCAGCGGGCTTTTGCCTTGGACAGCGGAAAAACTCAAAGAACTTGGCGTAAGCGATCCTAACGTTTTTCAGGATACGGACGGCCTTGATTTTGAGGCGATTTCCGATGCGGACCCGGATGTCATTCTTGCCGCTTACTCCGGGATAACTCAGGAGGACTACGATCTTCTTAGCCAAATCGCTCCGGTTGTGGCCTATCCGACCGCTCCTTGGTCCACCACATGGCGAGAGCAAGTCCTGCTGAATGCAGAAGGCATGGGCATGAAAGCGGAAGGGGAACAACTCATCAAGGACACCGAGGACATGGTAAACGAAAAGCTAAGCCAATATCCGCAAATGAAAGGCAAAAAAGTGGTTTGGGTTAACTTCTCGGCTGAGGATTTGTCGCAATTGCATATTTATACGCCTGTAGACTCTCGCGTTGCTTTCTTGTATGAGCTGGGAATGGTTTATCCTGAAAGTGTTACGAAACAGATTACGGACCCTAACAGCTACTCCTTGAATTTAAGCGCTGAGAATGTCGAGGCCCTTTACGATGCCGATCTCATCGTCGGATATGGGAATGACGAATTGCTGAAGACGCTCCAAGCCGATGCACTACTTGGTAAAATTCCTGCGATCCAAAGAGGTTTTGTCGCCTTTATCGACAGCGATACACCTTTAGTGGCTGCCGGAACTCCCAACCCGCTTTCGATAGCTTATACCATTGATGAATATCTAGCATTAATAGGAGGAGCTATTGACAAGATCAATGAATAGTTCTTCGGTGTCAAAAGACAAACAACCAAGCTTACATATGCCGAAGCATTTTCCGACAGTTCTGGTGATTTGTGCAGTCTTGCTCGGCGTGTGCGTAATTGCATCTCTGGTCTTAGGGTCTCGGATGGTAAGGTTTCCTGAACTGATAGAAGGTTTATTTCATCAAGATGTCCAATCCTTCGGGGCTAACGTGGTTCGCAAAAGAATTGCCCGAACCGTGTTCAGTTTATTTTGCGGTGCGGCGCTTGGCGTTTCCGGAGCGCTGATGCAATCGGTTACCCGTAACCCGATTGCAGACCCGAGCATACTGGGAGTGAACACAGGCGCGTCCTTGTTTGTGGTTTGCGGAATTGCATTTTTGAATATAAGCACCGCAAATCAATATATATGGCTAGCTTTAGCCGGAGCCGCGATTACTGCGGTGTTCGTATTCGGAATCGGCTCTATGGGGCGTGGCGGCGCCACGCCCATTAAGCTTGTTTTGGCCGGAGCCGCCACAAGCGCCGCGCTTTCTTCTCTGGTCACCGCCATCATGATTCCACGCTCCTATGTCATGGATCAATTCCGGTTCTGGCAAGTGGGCAGCGTCGGCTCGGCAACCTGGAGCGCTATAGCCACATTCACCCCGTTTCTGATCGTTGGCATACTGATCGCCGTAATGACTGCACCGGCGCTAAATGCGCTGGCATTGGGGGATGATGCCGCGACCGGACTCGGCGTTCGCACAGGATTACTGCGGTTTGTCGCGGCTTTTGCAGGTGTTGTTCTATGCGGGGCGACTACGGCCCTCGCAGGCCCGATCGGTTTTATCGGGCTTTTGGCCACGCACGTCATACGTCTCATGCTTGGGCCCGATCTGCGTTTGGTAATCCCCATGTCAGCTATTGCGGGAGCCATCATTTTGACAATAGCGGATGTGTGCGGCAGGCTCATCGGCAACCCGGGAGAACTTGAAGTCGGTGTGGTTACAGCGTTTATAGGAGCTCCAATCCTAATCATATTAGCGATGAGATCGAAAGTGCGTTCATTATGAAAAATCATTCTGTTGAATTTATCATGGCGGGCCGACGTCAAAGACGCCGCCGGTGGATACTGATCACCGGCTTCCTTGCAGTACTTGCATGCTTGCTTTGCTGCGCTATGCTGTTACTGGGAAACACCATTTATCCGGTTCAAGATGTCATCCGGGCGCTTTCGGGAGAGCAGCTCAAAGGCGTGTCTTTTGCGGTGAATACGATACGTCTACCGAGAATGCTGGCAGGTCTTTTCGCCGGATTTGCTTTCGGTGCAGCCGGCTACATCTTCCAGACTATGCTGCGCAACCCCCTTGCGAACCCGAATGTCATCGGGATTACCTCCGGCTCAAGCGCGGCGGCTGTTTTTTGCATCACCCTACTTCATTCAAACCGGGCGGTTGTTTCCGTTGCTTCGGTGATTGCCGGTCTTGTTACGGTTATCATTATTTATGTACTGTCCAGGGGGAAGACATTTTCGGTCGGGCGGTTGATCCTCGTCGGAATCGGCATACAGGCCATGCTTGACGCCCTGATTTCCTACCTGCTGCTGGTTGGCGCTCAACAAGATATTCCCGCAGCGATCAGATGGCTCAGCGGCAGCCTGAATGGCTTGCAAATGCACGAACTTCCGCCTCTTGTCCTAACGGTATTGATCTTTACGCCTATCGCTATCGTGCTGGGAAAACATCTAAGTCTATTGGAACTTGGAGAACAATCGGCCACTTCGCTTGGAGTGAACACGGACAAGACAAGAATAGCGCTTATTTTGAGTTCTGTGTGTATGATTGCTCTGGCTACCGCTACCACCGGGCCAATCGCTTTTGTCTCCTTCCTTTCGGGGCCGATCGCGAAAAGACTGGCCGGAGCCGGCTTCTCGAACATAATCCCGGCTGGTCTTGTTGGCGTAAATTTGGTGTTGGCGGCAGATTTAATCGGACAATTTGCTTTCGAGTACAGATTCCCTGTGGGCATCATGACCGGAATACTCGGAGCGCCGTATCTGATCTTCCTGCTCATCCGAATGAATCGAAAGGGCGAGTTATAATGAAACCAACGCATCTATTTCAAGCCGAACAGCTCGTGGCCGGCTATGATCATAAAACGATTATCCAAGGTGTAGACCTTGTTATCCCCAGTCATAAAATAAGCGTTATTATTGGAGCCAACGGCTGTGGAAAGTCCACGCTGCTGAAAACACTGGCAAGGCTGATAAAGCCTAAATCCGGCAAAATCACGATTGACGGAAAGCCCATCGGCAAAATGCCGCCAAGACAGCTGGCGCGCGTGGTCGGACTGCTGCCGCAATCCCCTATTGTTCCGGAAGGCATTTCGGTAGCGGATTTGGTTGGACGGGGAAGGTTTCCGCACCAATCATTATTCGGCGGATGGACTAAAAAAGATTATGAAGCCGTTGCCGAAGCGATGCGAATTATGGATATAACGGAGTTTGCGAATCACAATATTGACGAGCTTTCCGGCGGTCAACGGCAGCGCGTCTGGATTGCCATGGCTCTGGCGCAACAAACCGACATTTTATTTCTCGATGAACCGACAACCTTTTTGGATATCACCTATCAAGTCGAAATTCTTGACCTGCTCACGGACCTTAACCGTAAACACGGAACTACGATTGTCATGGTTCTTCACGATATCAACTTGTCCGCGCGTTATGCGGACCATATTTTTGCGCTTCAGCAAGGAAAGCTTGTGGCGGAGGGTGAGCCGTCTCAGGTGATTACAACCACATTGGTGAAAGACATTTTCGGGCTCGATTGCACGGTGATACAAGATCCCATTTCGGGCTCTCCGTTGGTAGTGCCCAAAGGGCGGTATCATGGTAATGAATAGAGACAGCCGATCTCGGGTGACAACATAAAGGAAAAAAAAGGCGTTATTTCAGCCGATATCCCCCATGTTGCGTAAAATAGAGGAATTTTATGGTGCTATTCTCACGATTTAGTAGCGAAAGACCGCCTTTCGACGTGTTCATCGAAAAATAAGACCCAATAGTTCCCCTATCGTGATGAATAGGCTCAAATTCGGAAAATAGGACCCTAAAGTTCCTCTATTTTATGGGGACGATACTGAGCACAAGAAGAATCTATTTGTAATCCAACCGCGCCTACTGCATTTTGTTTTCGATCCGCTGCATGAACTCTTCGGCGGCACTATAGCCGAGCTGCTTGAGATACCAATTGTTGGCCGCCGCCTCAATCAGACCGGCCACATCTCGTCCCGGCTGGAGCTGGACCTCGATATGCGGAATCTTGACGCCGAGATATTCCGTGAATTGAGGTTCCCGTTCCAGCTCATTGTTCAGAGCATTCTCCCGCCATGAAGCCAGTTCAATGTCGAGTACAATCCGCGTCTCGTCCTGAAAAGCCCTGCGCCCGTATTGGCGTACGACATTAATCAGGCCGATGCTGCGCAGCGCAAGGATTTCGCGCGTGGTTTCATTATGCGTTCCGAGCAAAGTCGTTGGCCCCAGCTTCTTCAGCACCACAATATCGTCCGCAACGAACCGGTGGCCCCTTCTGATGAGCGTGTGGGCGGTTTCGCTTTTGCCGATCCCGGATTTGCCGCGGAGCAAGACGCCAATGCCCGATACATTCACGCATACCCCATGGATCGATATCTCCGGCGCAAGCGCTTTGACCAAATAGCTGTCCAGCTTGGCGATAAACTCCGTTGTCGTCTCCTCCGTCCTTAGCAGCGGAATCCCCTCCTGATCGCAGAACAAGGTCAGATACGGGATCTCCTGCTGTCCTGACGTCACAATAAAGCAGGGCGGATGATATTTGACGATGTTGCCGATATGCAGCTTGCGTTCCTCAATAGATAATGTCAGTAGATAGTTAACTTCCTTACGGCCAAGCACTTGCACCCGCTCCATGGGGAAAAAATCAAAATACCCCACAAACTCCAGCCCGGGTCTGTGCGCCCGCGGACGGGTAATCACACGGTCCATACGGCCCGCCCCGGCAAGCACTTCCATATGAAACATATTCGCAAGACTTTGCACCGTGATCGTCTTCATGTTGTTCTCCCCAATGATTAATGATTCTGGAATGACACTGTTTAAGATTATTTACCCGCTTTTCTTCGATTCGAATAATACAAAGCAAACAGCAGAATAAACCACAGCGGCGTCAATAATAAGGCCATGCGTGTTTCTTTGGCAACCAGCATAATTATAAGAATTATAGCAAACAACGTCAGAACTGCATAATTAACAAAGGGGGTAAACGGAGCTTTAAATTTCGATTTTGCCTGCAACTCTGGCTGCGTCTTTTTATACTTGATGTGACAAACAAGAACCACACCCCAGACCCAAATAAAACAAATGGCGCTAATGGTGGTGACGACGCCAAACGCTTGCTCCGGAATAAGCTTGCTCAAAAGAGCTCCCCCGGATAGGACAAGCGTGGAGATCAATAACCCGTTTCTGGGCACATGGTTTTTATTCAGCTTGGCAAAATGGGATGAAGCCTGGTTATTCTTACTCAAATTGTATAAAATTCGGCTGGTTGAAAACATCCCGCTATTACAAGCGGAAGCGGCTGAAGTTAATACGACAAAGTTAATAATTCCCGCGGCAATCGGAATCCCGACCAAACTAAACGTTTTAACAAAAGGGCTTTCTGACGGGCTTAGCTCCGTCCAGGGATTGATGCACAATAGGGCAATAATGGCGCCAACGTAGAAGAATAAAATTCTAAGGGGAATTTTGTTAATCGCCGAGGGGATATTTTTTTCCGGGTTGGATGTTTCCGCGGCCGATACCCCCACCAACTCCACACCAACAAAGGCAAACACAACCATTTGGAAGGAAAGCAAGAACCCGGGAACTCCGTTTGGAAATATGCCGCCATGTCCCCAAATATTTTTGACCGTAACCATTCCCGTATCCGTTTTGAATCCAATCACCAGCAAGACGACCCCAATGGCAATTAATGCGAGAATCGTCACTACCTTAATTAAGGCAAACCAAAACTCCAATTCGCCAAAATTTTTTACGGTTAACAGATTAAGTCCTAATAAAACAATCAAGCAGATAATTTCAGGCACCCATTGCGGGATATCAAACCAATATTGTACATACACCCCAACCGCGATCACATCGGCCATAGCCGTCATGATCCAGCAAAACCAATAGGTCCATCCGGTTATAAACGCTGCCCGCGGTCCAAGATAGTCTTCGGCAATGTCCGTAAAAGATTGATATCCGGCTTTGGACAACAGGAGTTCTCCCAGCGCCCTCATCACAAAAAACACGGCGATCCCCACGATGAAATAAGCAAAGATAATGGACGGACCCGCCAGTTGAATGGCTTTGCCCGATCCGAGAAACAATCCGGTACCAATGGTGCCGCCAATGGCAATCAGTTGAACATGCCGATTTTCTAAATCCCTCTTTAATTCTTGTTGTGCCAAACCAAACTCCTCCTTAACGTGAAAAGTTGAACAATGGATTAAATCCAATAAAAAAAGAGACTGGATGCGCTCCAATCTCCCGGTCATAAGAATAACTAAATAGACTTGTTATTAACTATTTTCAAAATAACAAATAGATATTCAGTACTCTTCTGTCCTTTTGCCTGAGATTGTGAACCCTTCGGCGCCGCGGAATCCCGCGGTCTCTCCAGAAGCTGCTCCTGCTATAGTACGATCCATAGCAATCATAGCTTGCCAACTATTTAATTTTTATTGTAACAACCCATTTAAATATTTTTCAATATTACTCGCAGTGAAAAATTTTGTCAACGAGATAATTCCCATTCATGTGAATTATCCAACAAAAAAACGCCGCCGAATTTATCGGATTGGCGTTTTCTCTCTAACAGCAGATCGCGGCGAATGTCCGTTAGGCATTACCTGCCTTAGACGGTTTATTGCTGGGTGCAAACCACCCAATTAGGGCGATCGCCACCAAGACAGCGTAGAAGACAATCGTCCAGACTGTGCTATGGGGAAAATGAGGATCCAAAACCCCAATATCCTCATGGGCAAGGGTGATGACGGCGAGCTTTACTCCAACCCAGGCAACGATCGCATAAGCCGTCGTCTCAAGCGCCGGACGTTGGGCTAGCAGTTTTACAAACCAAGTAGCTGCAAATTTAATTAAGATCAGGCCCGCAATTCCGCCGAGTAATACGACTATAAATTGTCCCGCGTCCATCCCCCCGAAATCGCCAAGCGGCGAGTCTGGCAGCCCTAGCGCAAGCGCCACTGCAGCCAGGATGGAATCGATCGCAAAGGCAAGGTCTGCCAGCGCAATTTTTCCTACTGTAGGCCAAAAACTTTTCCCTGCCGACTCTTGTTTCGTGTCCTTGTGCACATCCTCATTCTTCTTGCCGAACCGCGCTTGGATGATGTGCTTCAAGCCCAAGTATAGGAGATAAGCCGCGCCAATCGCCTGCACCTGCCAGACGTTAGCAATAAAGGAAATCGCAAATAACGCGGCAAAACGAAAGACAAAGGCCATCATGATTCCATAGTTAATCGCTCGTTTCTTCTGTTCGTCCGGCAAATGCTTCGCGATGACCGCAAGAACGAGCGCATTGTCGGCCGATAACAATCCTTCCAAACCGATAAGAATGAGTAGTGCCCAGGCATACTCCAACCACATTTGCTCCATCTCCCTTTGTAAAGTAGGTTGTACCAACCTGATAATGCCGCACGTAAATAATATTGACTTGTACAGCAATGGGTATACGAGATGTTATACGGAATACCCCCCCGATAGAGTTCCATTTTTTTTTACGATGAGAATAACATCGCTACTTCCTCCTGAAACACCTCTCGATCTTTTCCGTCCATCTATGTTCGTAAATGCCGGGCCAACAGGGGATAACAGGTCCTTTATAACCAATCTGACATTAAAATAAGAAGACAAAAACATAAAAGGAGCTGCCAAGCAGCTCCTTAGTTATTGAATCGTATATTCCCCCTGTTTGCGGTATTGCGGCTAAACCGGTTCACGGCGCTAAACAGGGCTTTCACGGAGGAGGTCATAATATCAACGTCAACGCCGCAACCCCAATATACGCTGCCGTCGGATGCCGTGATGCCGATATAAGAGACGGCTTGCGATTTAGAGCCGGTTTCCAGAGCGTGCTCCGTATAGACCAGATCGCTGTATGCCAACCCAAGATAGGCTTGCAGCGCATTGCTGATCGCATCGAGTCTGCCGTTTCCGGTGCCTTCGATTTCCTTGACTTCATCGCCGGTCCGGATCGTGACGATGGTTTGAAAATCTTCATTGTCCGTAATGCGGTATTTGATAAACTCGACAGGCGTTTTAATGTTCACATATTCCTTCAAGAAAATATCGTAGATTTCCTCGGGCAGCAGTTCTTTTTGCTGCTGATCCGATACGTTTTTAACGAAATATCCGAAGTTTTCGCGCATTTTTGCCGGAAGATCGAGTCCGTACTTCAACTGCAGCACGTATCCGATCCCGCCTTTGCCGGATTGGCTGTTGATGCGGATGATATCGCCTTCGTACTCCCTACCGATATCCTTGGGATCAATCAGCAGATAAGGGACCGACCAATGCCGAGGTTCTTGTTCCTCGCGCCATTTCATGCCTTTGGCAATCGCATCCTGATGCGAGCCGGAGAAAGCGGTGAATACCAGCTCGCCTCCGTAAGGATGTCTTTCGCTGACTTTCATTTTGGTCAGCCGTTCATAAACGGAGGCGATGGCAGGGATGTTCTCAAAATTCAGCCTCGGGTCCACCCCGTGGGAATACATGTTGAGAGCCAGCGTCACAATGTCTACGTTCCCCGTTCTTTCCCCGTTGCCGAACAAAGTGCCTTCGACGCGCTGGGCGCCGGCCAGCATCCCCAGCTCCGCGTCCGCTACCCCCGTTCCCCTGTCGTTATGAGGATGCACCGACAAAATCACATGCTCCCGGAAGTTCAGGTGATTGCTCATATACTCGATCTGGCTGGCGTAAACGTGAGGCATCGACATGGACACCGTTGCCGGCAGGTTGATGATGACCGGGTTCTCCGCGGTCGGCCGCCATACACCCAGCACGCTGTTGCAGATGTCCAGGGCAAAATCAATCTCTGTACCCGTAAAGCTTTCCGGCGAATATTGGAACTGAAAATTCCCCTCCGTTTCCTCCGCGCACTGCTTGAGCAGCTTGGCGCCGCTTAAAGCGATGTCGATAATTTCTTGTTTGGATTTGCGGAATACCTGTTCCCGCTGCGCCACGGAGGTCGAGTTGTACAAATGGACTACGGCTTTTTTCGCGCCTTTCAGCGATTCGAACGTTTTGCGGATGATGTGCTCTCTCGACTGGGTCAACACTTGGATCGTAACGTCGTCCGGGATCAAATTCTGCTCGATCAATGTGCGCAGGAAGGTAAACTCCGTTTCGGACGCTGCGGGAAATCCAACCTCGATCTCCTTGAACCCGATCTTCACAAGCATTTTGAAGTACTCCAGCTTTTCCTCCAAATTCATCGGAACGATTAAGGCCTGATTCCCGTCGCGAAGATCGACGCTGCACCAAATCGGCGCCTCTGTAATGTATTCCTTCTTGGTCCAATTCAAGCTCGTCTCCGGCGGCATAAAATACCCTCTGGCGTATTTTTCAACATTTTTCATGGCGATCCTTCCCTTCATCAATTTTCCGTGCTTATCCAACAAAGATCGGATGCGAAAAAAAAGCCTTTCATCTCCATTAACAGAGACGAAAGACTTTGACATCTTACGCGGTACCACTCCGAATTCACGCCACCCTTTGGCATGCCCTCTACGGATACGGGTTTGCCAAAACGGACAAACCTGGCATCCTCCTGATGATAACGGTCAGGCTCCGGCTCCGCCTACTTAAAGAGGTTGTGCAAAAAACCGTCTTTGGGGTTCAGCGGGCAACTCCAAGGCGAGTTCCGATTTCCCCCGCGGCTGTTTCACACCGCCCAACAGCTCTCTGTTCGCTCGGAAAACCGTACTATTCCTTCTCAACGTATTTCAAATATTAGAGATAATGTTATATCAGCAAAACGATGATGTCAATTATAATCTGATACCATTCCTGCCCCGACTGTAGTTCGATACGCCCTCAGTCCCTTATTTGGACTCGATGCGCCCCAGCGGGTGAGCGCTCGCTTCCAGAGCCGCGCGGGCTGCCGGCCAGCTGGAATCGTCGAGGTCGAGCGCGGTGCGGAGGTAAGCCCATGTCAGCCGCTGGATTAGGGCGACTCGTTCGGGGTTCTCATCCGTTGTTTCCGTAACGTTGTATCCGGGAATTCCGCCAAGCGAGTGTTCGGCCCCGAAGAGGGTAAGCAAGCTCTTACTGCCCGGGCTTAGGAAATACGGGTCAGTGAACCAATCCGGCCCCCGAGTGGACAGATGGGACTGGTCATGGTCCCCTGCAACCACAAGGGCTGGCGTGCTCATATCCGCGAAGCTCGGGTTCATGAAGGGAAAGTGCTCGGCCGCGAACGGAGTCAAATCAGCTCCACCCTTGCCGGTTGTGGCAAGCAATACGCCTGCCTTGATTCGCGAGTCGGACATATCCTCCCCCGGTTCGCCGCGGGCATCGAGGACACGTGCGCCGAGCAGCATGCTTGCCGTCTGGCCGCCCCAGGAGTGTCCGGCAACAGCGATGCGGCTTCGGTCAAGGCGCCCGCTGAGACCGGGAACGGAGGCTTCAATGAGATCAAGCTGGTCGAGGATGCGTTTCATGTCCTCCACCCGGAACCGCCAGATCAGCGGTGTACGCGGATCGTCAGGAGGAAGGTTCAGCGTTCTCGAATCGAGATGGGTGGGCTGAACGACCACGAAGCCGTGAGCAGCCCAGAAGTCGGCCAACGGGCTGTAGCCGTCCAACGACCAGCCATAACCGTGCGAGAAAACAATAATAGGCAATGCGCTTCCAATCACAGGTGCGGACACTCGCACTTGCAGATCCTCACCGCGGCCCGGAGCCGATAGTACTACCGGTTTCACCGAAACGACTGGAGCGGGTGCACTAACTTTAATATCCATAATAAATGTTCCTTTCTTTACGGGAGATTGGCTAAACCGTTTATGGAGGAAGCGGTCAAGCGTGCTTTGCATTATTGATGTTGGTTGATACGTCAACCAAGGCTTACTGTATCATGTTGTGGTTGATGTGTCAACCGTGATATTATGTTCTTATGGATAAAAACGAGCTGAATGAAGAGGAAATGCGAATATGGCATATGTGGAAAGGCACCTTTCAGAGCATCTTCGGCCGCGTTGTCAAAGAGATGTCCGAGCACACAGGACTATCGGAGGGTGATTACGGGGTATTGGACCGGTTAGCCCTTCTGGGGAACGGCAGCCTTCGCCAACAGGAATTGGCCGACTCGATGAACTGGGATAAGAGCCGATTGTCACACCATTTGACGCGGATGGAAAAACGCGGACTTGTGATGAGGAAATCATTAGATACGAATCGCGGTGTTCAAGTCATCATCACTTCCGCCGGACAGTCAGCGCTCGATGATGCCCGGCCCATAGTCGCAAAGTCAATACGCAAACATTTCCTTGATCGATTAACCGATCAAGACATTGAGTTGATTGCTAAGCTGGCGCAAAGTACAAAATCGGGACCTTCAGCGTCTCTTAACCCCCCGGCGCCTTAACCGCGTTTTTGGTGTCGTTCATGAAGCAGATAGGATGATCGTTACTCATAAGAAAAACGCCTATGTACCGGTAGAGTAGACGCTGAATCAGAGCGGAAAGCTTCCTGACTTTGGGAGCGACTTCATGAATCAGTTTCAGCAGTTGTTCGTTATTTATGGAAAGTAGGACGGTTTGATGGGATCAAATGCAAAAGTACATTTGAATTTCCGCGAATTTCTGCGTTTGAGCGGTTGAAGTGCAAAATACATCTCATTTGCGGTGATTGGATAAAAAAGTAGCTTATGATCGGAAATGAACTGCATATTTGCAGTTGAACCGCCCGTTTTGAGGCGTTTCGACGAATATCGCATGCACTTTTGCATTTCATGGGATTTCCCCCTTCCTTTTTTCAAGCCCCGCATTCCAGCCTGTCAAAGCCATACTCTATCCGCTTTTAAGTTGGTTTTCGCCCTGGTCGCACCGAAAGTTGAGTTATAAATTCTATAATCTTAAAAATGAACCCTCCAGACGCGGAGGGTGCTTGCATTTTATCGATTTTGGAGGGCCCCACTTCTTTTTACTGTACCATGGTGAAACCCACTATTGACTTAAACTATGGTTTAAGTCGTATCATTTTCATGTCGACAACGAAATGCAAGAAATCGGAGGCCTCCAAAATGAAATATTATTCCATCGGCGAAGCTTCAACCAAATTCAATATTCCGGAATCAACCTTGCGGTATTATGAAAAAAGGGGGCTGCTGCCGCTAATCGAGCGTGATGAAGCGGGCCGGCGCTTATTTTCAGAACATCAAATGGCGCTCCTTGAAGCCGTCATTTGCTTAAAAAACACGCATATGCCAATAAACAGCATTAGAGAGTATATGGCATGGATCGTAGAAGGAGACACTACCCTTGAACGCCGGCTTGACATGATGAAGAAGCATAAGCAAAGAGTGCTGGATGAGATTGCATTGTTGACCCAGTACTTACCGGGAATTGATGAAAAGATTGAACGCTATATAAAAAAGATCGAGGAGGAACGTTCATGAAGCTTTCAGGAAATACAATACTGATTACAGGCGGAAGCACCGGAATAGGGTTGGCATTTGCTGAGCGATTTATGAAAGCCGGGAATACAGTCATTGTTTGCGGCCGGCGTGAAAGTGCACTTCAAGACGCGGAAGAAAAAGTTCCCGGTCTGATCACCCGTGTATGTGATTTGGATATGGAATCGGAACGTTTAGCGTTGTTTGATTGGGTAACCGCAAACTATCCGGAAGTGAACGTGCTGGTGAATAATGCTGGCATTCAGTTGCGCTATAATGTGCTAAAGGCGGATGCGAGAGACCATTGGAATGATTTCAGGAAGGAAATCACAACGAATATCGAGGCTCCTTTCCATCTGTCCATGCTGTTCGCGCCTTTTTTTGCGGCAAAAGAAACGGCGGCGATCATTAACGTCACATCCGGGCTGGCTTTTACACCGTTCGCGATTGCCCCCATTTATTCAGCAAGCAAAGCGGCGCTTCATTCATTCACCATAAGCTTAAGACACCAGCTCTCCGATACGTCTGTCGAAGTTATTGAGATTGCCCCGCCAGCGGTGAATACGGATTTGGGAGGAGCTGGACTGCATACGCAAGGGGAACCGTTAGATGCTTTTGCGGATGGAATTTTCAACGATTTGGCGGAGGGTAAAACGGAGATCGGGTATGGTTCTTCTGTGGCCCGCTTGCGCATGTCCCGAGACGAAATAGACGTATACACAGAAAAACTGTATCAAGCTACGAAAAAGTTTATTGAATAACTACACCATTCCGCTACTTGCAACACGGTTCACCGTATGAGCATGAAGCTAAATCAAATGGCACCCATTGGGGGTGCCATTTTTAGCAGCGGTTCGAAGTTTAAAAATCCCTTTCTCTGCAAGCGGCTTCTATTCTTCCGCCTGCCGTTCCAGCAAATAAAACATGTAGTCGGTCGGGACCCCGGCATACCCTTGCTGTCTCAGCATCGCGGTCACATTGCCCCGGTGATACGTCCCGTGGTTGACCACATGCCGCAGGATGTCGGAGAAATGCGTATCAAGACGGCCGTACTTCGGATGCTCGATCGTCATCGCCTTGTCCGGGTCGGGCGTACGCCGCAGCAAATCGCGGAACTGTTCGGCGGCGCCGGCGAACAACCGCCGCATCTCGTCCACGGTTTTGCCCTGCGCTTCCTTCGTCCAGTCCGGAATCTTCGGAAAAATCTCCTCGTTTGGAACTTCCGCGAGTACGGACATATAAAGCTGTTCAAACAAGTACATGTGTCCGAGCGTTTGCGATACGGACGGGAACACGCTTGTCACTTCCGCATCGAACACTTCCTTCGGAAGCTGCTCCAGGTGGGCGAACAGCCGCTCGTTCGCCCAAACATGATATTCGTACAATTGATGTGAGTGCTCTCGCATGGACATGGATGGATTCACCTTTCCTTTATTCGTCGTCGTTTGGCCGCCGCAGCCTTGTCTCTATCCTATACCGGGTTCGCTGACAACTGCTGTCAGCGAAGTTCAACCGGGGTCATTTTCGTAATGTTTGGCGATTCCGCAGGCCATTTCCCGGATCCGGCGCTTAAGTTCCAGCGGCTCCCGAATGCGAATGGCCGTGCCGAATGTGATCAGATACTTCGGAAGGTACTTGTCCATCGTCGGGACATCGAGCAAAAAACGCGCCTCCCGATCGGTCCGTTCCGTCAAATAGTGGCGCATATGCCAGTGGCCGCAAACCGCGTTCAGCGTATCGGGTTCCCCCTCAATGCGGATGACCGTCAGCGGTCCGTCCGCCTCCCGCTCCTGCTCGGACTGGTCGCGGAAATAGGCGGACGCGGAAAAGTGCTCCGGCTTTTCGAATCGCGCTTCGGTCGGCTCGAGCCGCGCAATGCGGTCCACGCGGAACGTCCGCACCGCCCGCGACCGATGGCAGAACGCGACAGCGTACCATTCGTTGCGGTCGTAAGCGAGCCCGTACGGATCGGCTTCACGTTCGTCAGCCTGCTCCGCTTGCGCTTTGCGGTAGGCGATGCGGACCGTTCGTCCGTCCATCACCGCCTGCTCCAGCTCCCTGAGCAACGCAACGACGGAAGGCGGGCGCGCCGGAGAGATCACATCCAAGCCGCTCGTCTGACGGGACAGATCGTCGCGCTGCTCTTCGTGCAACCCGTTCTCCACCTTCGTAAGCGCGCTTTCCAGCTCCTCCGTGTACGGATAGCCGGCGCCTTGCGCAAATTTATACGCGTCCACAAGCGCCTTCAGCTCTATGGAGTTGAAGAACAACGGCGTCTCCTTGAAGCTTTCCAGTATGCGAATGCCGCCGTCATGGCCCGATTCCGCGACGACCGGCACGCCGCTGGCGCATAATGCGTCGATATACCGGTACACGGTGCGGACGCTGATCTCCAAACTGTCCGCGATCTGCGCGGCGGTGAGCTTCCTTCCGGAGCGCAGCATCCACAGCATGGACAGCATGTTATCCCATTTCGCCACCCTAGCCCTCCTCTTTTCCCCGTGAAAATGAAACTGATCAGAGTACTGCACAAATTCACATTTCAGAAAAGCACTTTTAGCCAGATACGCAGAGGCACCCGTTAGGGTGCCTAATGAGATGATTCTATTAGGGGTTATGCGCAATTTCAACCTCTTTTTTCTGTTCTGGCTTACGGGAACGTTTAAAGGCCGATGCAAGCAAGACCAAAAGGCCACAGGCGCCGATCCAAATTAAAGCGAATGTGGAATGATTCATGCGCAGGCCTTGCCCAAAGAAGAACATCTCACGCAGCCCATCAATCATGAAACGCATCGGCAGCCATGATAATATCCAATCCCGGTAAAACGAAGATAACAACTCGGGAGCGAAACTAAGGAGCGGCGCACCGATAAATAAGAACAATACAAAAATAATCATGCCTTTAAATCCAACCCAAGAGAAAACAGCAGCTATCATGAGAAAAAATACTAAATAAGCAATGGCCAAGAATAAAGCCGTATCCGTGAAATGAGGAATGTGCAAGCCCCAACGCTCGGCGAACCAGGCGAGGCTAAATCCGCCCGCCAAAGCCATGACCGCTCCCCATAAGACTTGGACTATATTCGCCCGAAACCGTTCATTGCGATTCGCGTAATTTGTTTTGTTTCTTACAAGCAAGAAAATCACGTTTCCGATCAGACTAGCCATCCACAAAGGCTGGAACATCAAAGCCGGTGAATTCCCGTTTGCACTATACGTACCGATTGCATTCACCTGGGTGATTTCGCTAACGATCGGCGAAGCTAATGCGGCGGCTTGTTTCGTTGAAATCGCAGCGCCTTGCCGCTCGAAAGCCGTTAATAGCTCAGTACGCATTTCCTCATTTATCCCACTAATCGCTTGACTTAGCATTTCCCCAGCCATACTCGATGCCGATGCATTCATGCCTTGGTTGACATAAATCCGCACCCGGGGTGCAGACGGATCCGGCGTCATCAGCGATGCCTGTTTTTCACTAAAATCCTGGGGAATCACCAATGCGGCATAAAATTCTTGGTTATCAAGTCCTGCTTTTACTTCCTGTTCACTATCAACTTCGATCCATTTCATCGCCGGCTCTCCATCCGAATTCGCGAAGGTTGCCGACTGAATCTCAGACACAACCGTCTCGCCCATATTGACGGTTGAGGCCGTCAAGCCTTGATCCTTATTCACAATGGCAATGGGCAGGTTATGAGGAGCAGGATTGATGCTGGGAATCATGGCAAGGCTAAAAATGAAGATGACAGCAATGACGATAAGGGGTAAGGCCACAATTAATCTATTTTTAAATAAGCCCATACGTTTTCCTCTGTCTTTCCTTGCGATTCAACTGCACCAGCCTTAAAATCTGCTGTTCGAATTTTTTCGTTTTTCCGCCGGCAATATGGACTCGATAACGTCCCAATGTTCGGCGATCTTCCCATCCTCCACGCGGAACAAATCGTAGAATGCGGTAGGCTGACCATTGAAGAGCCCTTCACTCACCGCGAGCACAAAATCGCCTTGTCCGATGACCTGATGGACATGAGTATATTGAAATTCAATGTTTTTCTCCTCCAGCGCCTGCAAAGCGGCATGAAGACCGGAAAGGCCGTCCGCAATATGCGGACTATGCTGAATGTAGTTATCCCCATCAAAATAAGAGGCGAGCAGTCCGGGATTCTTCCCAAGCAAAATGTTTTCAACATAGCTTTTGACAAATGCTTTGTTGACATCCGTCTTGTCGATATCCTTAATCGCGACCGGCCCGTCAATCATCGTATGATGGCTTGGCGTCTTGTCCTCCATCTCTTGCAAGTTGTCCCAATGCTCAACGATTAGTCCATTCTCAAAACGGAAAATATCAAAGGCGATTTTAGGGCCGTGAAAATCATATACAGAATGAAGAGCCACATAATCTCCGTCGACTAAAGCGCGTTTAACGCTTACCTTTGTACCTATTTCCTTCAAATGATCAAGCGCGCCAAGCATGGCCCCGCGGCCATCGGGCAAGGCCTGGTTGTGCTGAATATATTTATCGGGATTTACGTAAGCCGTAATCGCCTCGGGATTGCCGCTCTCAAAACTTTCCAGCACAGCGATGGCCTTACGGACAAGCTCATTTTGATGGTTGAATGTCATTAGAATATCCTCCTTGAGTCTATAGTCATTTAGATAAATAATGAACACTACGTTGTTTATTTACCTGCTGCTCATTATAATGAAGGTTAATACAGCGCTCAATATTTAATATTTTTAATTTTGAAGGATAACAGACAATTCATAAGACCTTTGTCGCTTAACGGTTAAAATTTAATGCTGGGGGAACGAAAAAGTGAACAAAAAAACCGATCTAAGAATACTGCGTACGAACAAATCGATTCGAAAGGCGTTTTATGAGCTTATTCAGGAAAAAGGGTATGAAGCGATAACGATCCAGGATATTGCCGATCGGGCTATGATCAATCGAAACACTTTTTATCTCCACTATCAAAATAAACCTGATTTATTGGATATATGTATGAATGAACTGCTGAGCGAATTAAAAGATGTAGCCGTTCAATGTCCAATCAGCGCGAGTCCTTTCAGCACCTCCAAACTCGAGACAGTCATGCAAGCCGTATTGGAACATATTTCGCGCAACACTTCTTTTTACTATGCCATGTTGGTTGATGAAAATAGAATTTATCAGTTTCGAGATAAAATGGAAAAAATTATTAAAGATAAACTAAATGAGGGGTGGAATCCCGCTCAGGGAAATTCGCCTTTGGCGATATCCAAGGAATTGCTGCTCGAATTCCTCGTATCGTCTTTCATGGGGATTGTCATTTGGTGGCTTAAAAACGATCAGCCTCTTCCTGCGGGTGAAGTTTCATCCCAGTTTAGCAGAATCGTCGCCTACGGGCATTGGAAAGCGGCCGGCATCGCCGTCGAGGAATAAAATGAGCGGAGGGCTTTTGCTTTCCGCAAGCAGAAGCCCTCCCTTAAGGTACCGCATCATTCTGTAATCCAAAAAGTCGTTACCTCTCGCCCTCCTGCCGTTCCAACAAATAAAACATATAGTCGGTCGGGACCCCGGCATACCCTTGCTCCCTTTGCATCGCGGTTACATTGCCCCGGTGATATGTGGTTGACCACATGCCGCAGGATGTCGGAGAAATCTAGAATACGCCGTAAAATAAGATGCCGACTATAGCGTGCCGGCGGGACTTGCGCTCACGAGGATACGGTCGATATCCGGCGCGTAGCCTGTCGGCTGGGAAAGCAGCAGCGTATTGGACCCAGCCTGCAGATGCACGGTCGTTTCCAGCAAGGAGACCGTGTCCCAGCCGCCGGAGCTCGGGAAGCTGAGCGGCATGCCCGTACCGCCGTTCACGCTTAACACAGCCGGGCGGCTCGCCTCGCCGTTCAAATAGTGGATCGTCAACGTATAGTCACCGGCGGACGAGACCGTAATTCCGTTGAACTGCAGCGTGCCGCTGCCGTTGCCCAGGTAGCCGACCTTGCTCCCGCCGGAGCAGGCATCGCAGCTCGCAATGACCGCGGAGCCCCCAAGCGTGTTGCCTGTTGCCTCCGCCTCATAGGCAGTTGCGCCGGAGCCGGACTGCGGCGGCGTGCCCGGCGTCACGGGCGGGTCTGACAGTACCGTAGAAGTGGTGGCGCTCGCGGACACGCGGAAGCCCGTCAGCGTCAGCCAGCCGATCTGATCCGCATCCTGCCGCGTGTTCGCGAAGCGAAGCGTCTTGCCGCCGGCTAGCGGATTGACCACCCGCATGACCAGCTTGTATTCGCCCGGGTCCAGGTTGTGATTCGCGCTGAACGAGAAGGTGTAGTCCGTGCCGTCAGGCAGCACGCTTCGCAGATTCCAGTCGGCTGTACCGAGCGACTTGATCCAGGCGCCGGCGGCGTCAAGCACGCCGAATTCGACTGGCCAATTGTAGTAAAACGGGGCCACGCCCTTGTTCTGCAGCTTAACGCCCACCTGTAGCGAGGATGCCGGCGAATCAACCAATTGCACGGCGGAGTTGTATAAGGTGTAGCCCAACATCTTGTGCGCCCGCAGCGCGTTAGCCGAGGCGGTCTCGCCCGGGAGTGAAGATTTGTACAGCCGGTCGTACATGAGCCAGGAGGCGTGCGTCGTCTCGACGGAGGTCTGAAAGTCTTGGCCATTCCGGTTCGGCCAGTATTGCCAGAAGTTCGTATCCTGCTGGAGCGGTGGATAGAACTCGCCCCCGATCGGATGCGTCTGCCAAATGTCCTGCAGTCCGTTCTGGGTGATGAGATTCCAGAAGTCCCAGTCATGCTGGAACAGCGTCTCGTACGAGAAGGAATCGTCATGATAGCCGAAAGCGCTTTTTAACTCAGCCGTACTCGCGGAATAAGGATACCGTGCCAGCACATGGGTCGTGTGGAACGCGTTCTTGAACGCGGACAGCAACGCGTCCCGGTTGCTCTGGTTCATTTCCCAGTTCGTCGGGCCGGCATTGTAGGGCCATGTATGCCACTCTCCCCAAAAGCCGTACAGTCCCGCCGTCACGAAGCCGATCCGAGGATCGCCGTCGTAACGGGCTCCGAGCGCGGCAACGAATTGGCGTAACGCCAGATTAAGATTTGCGTCGTCCCAGTCGGGGGCCAGGCTGTGCGTCGCTGTGTCGTGGTTGCCGTTCTGATCGTAATCGCGGACCTGCAGCCCGCCGTCGAGCAGAAACTGCGGAATGCCGGTCGTGCGTCCCGGATAGTCGACATATACGCGGAAGGCTGCCTGGTTGCCCCGGCTCGCAATATCGTTCAGATAGGCGTCCAGCGGCCCCCAGTTGTACGTGTTCCAATCGGTCATCACGTCGCGCAGCGAGACGTAGAACCATTCCATGCTGTGCGGAAAGCTGTTGTTCGGATCGGTGCTGTCCGAGGGCTGCTTGGCGAAAGGCAAAAAGCCCTTCAGCGGGTTCAGCTCCAGCCCCGGCTTGTTCGGATCGTACGTCTGGGCCTGCCACTCGCCGGAGGCGGCGGCATGCGGGAGCTTGAAGTTCATGAACAGCATCGAGCCGAGCAGAACAAAGACGAGCATCATTACTCCTAGCCTTGCGAGTCTTGCATTCAACATTACACCGTTCACTCCTGTCCACATGGGATTGACTGTTGAAGCTAGCGGCGAGCCCGCTCGCCGCCCTTGCTCCTCACCTCCTCTCCGGCGCGTCCCGGTCAGCCCTTGCTGGCGCTGAAGGCGACGCCCTCGATGAACCGCCGCTGGAACATGAAAAACAGGACGAGCATCGGAATCACGGCCATGAACGCGCCGGCCATCAATACCGGATAATCTGTGCCGAACATGGAGACAAGCGTGGCGAGGCCTGCCGACAGCGTCAGCTTCTCCGGCGAGCTGTTGATGATGAGCGGCCACTGCAACTCATTCCACGACCAGAGCAGTTGGATGATGACGACCGCGACAAGCGCCGACTTGACGAGCGGCAGCATGATACGGCTGAAGATCTGGAACGGATTGCACCCGTCCAACACCGCCGCTTCCTCCAACTCCTTGGGGATGCCCAGGAAAAATTGCCGCAGCAAAAAGGTGGCGAACGGGCTGACGAGTGAAGCGATCCAGAGTGCGGTCACCGTATTCACCAGTCCGAGCTTGCTCATCATCAAGTATTGCGGCGTATAGAACACTGGGTTCGGAATCATCATGACCGAGATAATCAGAAAAAAACACAACCCCCTGCCCGGAAAGCGAATGCGCGCAAACGCGAAGGCCGCCATCGCGCTGAAGATGACAGGGAACACCGTCTTCATAAACGCCGAGATCAGCGAGTTCGCATAGTAATGCAGGAAAGGCGACTGTCTAAGCGCGTCCGTATAGCCTCGCAGGCTCGGTTCGGCAGGGAATAGGGTGATCGGAATCTGAGTTGCTTCCGTCGTCGTTTTAAGCGACGTAAGGATCATCCACAGGAACGGGAGCACCATGACGACGGACCCCGCGATTAGAATCAGATGAATGACAAGGTTGCTTCTAAGCTTGGCAGAGACATCTCTACTCATTTTTGCACCTCCTTAAAGTTTTGTGAGCAAGGTTTCCTTGGTATGACATGTACAAAACTTGCTTCGGAAGCATTGGCTAGTCATAAATCACCCATTTTTTTTGCAGCAGGAATTGAATACCCGTCAAAATCAGGTTAATCAGCAGCAGGATGTTGACGATGGCCGCTCCATAGTTCTGATCGTAGTAGATAAATGTATTCTGGTAATAAGCGTATACGAGTGAGCGCACGGCGGGAAGCGCAACGTTCGTCTTGCCGATGATCAGATAGATGCTGTCAAAAATTTGCGTGGCGCCGATCACGAGCACGATGGACGTGAAAAACAGCGTCGGCGTAAGCAGCGGCAGCGTGATGGAGCGGAACTTGCGGAAGCCGACGGCCCCGTCGATCTCGGCCGCCTCGTACAGAGGACGCGGAATCCCTTGAAGCCCGGCAAGGATCAGCAGCATGTTGAAGCCGATCGAACCCCATACGCCGACCAGAACAAGGGCATACATGGCGAACCGCTTGTCCGAGATCCACGCGATATGGGTGCCAAGCACGGAATTCAGCAGTCCGTAATCCTGCGCGAATATAATGACCCACACCATGGCGGATGCGGCCGCCATCGTGACTTGCGGCAGAAAATAAATGACCCGATAGGCGGACCGGCCCTTAATCTTGGCGTTCAGCAACACGGCGAAAAACGTGGAAAGCACAATCGTCGCAGGCACGAACAACGCGGCATAAACCATCGTATTGCGAAGATTTTGCCAGAACTCTCCGTCATTAAACAATCTCTCGTAGTTGGCCCAGCCGACCCAATGGTTTACGAGGCCGAAGTTTTCGGACTTCAGGAAGCCCAGGTAGATGGAGTAGACGGCCGGCCAGAACCAGAACACCAACGTCCCGATCAACGTCGGAGCGATCATCGTATAAGCCCATGCGTACCTGCTTTTCGAATTCATTGCCCTCACCTCATATTTGCCAAAGGCGTCCCGGATACCGGAACGCCTTTGGCGATTTTGCCCGGCCTGCGGCGCTTACTTGGCGTCCGCGATCGCCTGGTTCATCATGTCCGCCACTTTCTTGGCGCCTTCCTCGATCGGGATCGCACCGCCCCATGCCTGGGACATGATCTCCGACTCTTTTGCAAACCAGACCGGATACGACTTCGAACCGCTCGGGTACGGCGTCGCGTCCGCCGCCTGGTCGATGAACACCTGCAGGTTCAGGTCCGGTCTGGTCTTCACCCAGGCGTCCTGCGTGTCCTTGAACGCCGGGATCGCCGCGCCCATCCGGGCCGTGATTTCGGCCGCCTCCTTCGAGCCGAGGAACTTCAGGAACTGCCACGACTCCTCTTTGTGCTTGCCTTTCGCGGACATCACGTTGCCGAGTCCGTTGATGATGTTGCCGCGCCCCGCCTTGCCCTTCGGCAGCGGCGCCCAATCGTACTTGCCCTTGATGATGTCGCTGCTGGCCAGGTTGCCGTTATCCCAGGAACCGTCGAAAATCATCGCGAGCTTACCCGATTTGAACATCTCGACCGAATCCGTGTCGGTCATCTGCTGGTGCGTCGGTGAAGCCTTGTCGAGAATCATCCGGTAGCGGGCCTTCAGCGCCTCGATCGAGGCCGGCTCATCGTAGCCGGACTTGGTCATGTCTTCATTTAAAATGCGGCCGCCGTTCGCCAGCATGTCGTTCCAGTAGCCGGCCTGAGTGTCCATCTTGGCGCCGAAGCCGTAAATGCCCTTGTCCGGCTGGCTGAGCTGCCCCGCGACCTCCGCCAGCTTGGCGTAGTCCCACGTATCGTCCGGATACGAAATGCCCGCCTGGTCGAACAGTTCCTTGTTGTAGGCGAGGCCGATTGTGTCAAAGTCCTTCGGAACGCCGTAGTTTTCCCCGTCCAGCGTATAGATCGAGCCTAGCCCCGACACGTAGTTGTTCAGATCGATCTCGCCGGCCTGCACCTTGTCCGTGATCGGCTCGAGGAACCGGCCGGCCGCGTACTTGTTGAACTGGCCGGCGTGCATCCAGAACACATCGGGCAGCGTGCCCGCCTGCGCGGCAGCGGACATCTTCGTCCAATACTCGCCCCATGGAATGGCGTCGACCTTCACCTCAATGTTCGGGTGCTGCTCGGTGAACGCCCTGGCGATCGCCTCCATCGCCGGCTGCTGGTTTTTGTCCCAGATCGTGTAGGAGATCGTCACGTTCTTTTGGGCGCCGCCGCCGGCAGACGCGCTGCCTGCAGCCTTGTCTCCATCGTTCGAATTGCCGCAGCCGGCCAGCGCCAGCGATGAGACAAGCAGCGCACCGGCGACCGCGGCCGCCAATTTTTTTCTCATATTCATCGTGATACCCCCTCGGCTATTTTTTGACGCTCTCATTATAAGTCACGCCAGATCCGAGTTTGAATGCCCCGATTTTAAGATTCAAGCCCCATTCTTAAGATCCCCTTCCCAGTCGAGAACGTTGTCTGCATAATAAAATCAGAATCAAAATCAGACGATTTTGGGTGTACACTCCGCAAGGTTGGACCCGCTATCGAAAAGGAGAACTCTGCCATGACCAATATCTCAATCGCCCGACTGCCCGGCGAATACTGGTGGGGCGGCGCGATTAACGAAGGCAGCGCCATGCCGTTCGGACGGACGGCCCATACGCGGGATTTGCGTGTGACGGACGACAACCAGGCCTCGCCGTTGCTGCTCTCCAGCAAGGGCCGGTACATTTGGAGCGAGGAGCCGTTCGCTTTCCGCGTGGATGAGAACGGGCTGTCCGTCTTTGACAGCGCCGGCGAAGTCGTCGTCGAAGAAGGGCATAACTCACTGCAGGGGGCCTATCGCCATGCCGCCCGCAGGCACTTCCCGCCGTCCGGGCTGCTCCCCGACGCGCTCGCGTTTACGGCCCCGCAGTACTGCACCTGGATCGAGATGTTCTATGCGCCCGCACAGGACAAGATCCTCCGCTACGCCGAGGCGATCCTAGCGAACGGACTGCCGCCCGGCATCCTCATCATCGACGACAACTGGATGAAGGACTATGGTATGTGGGACTTTGACAAGCACCGCTTCCCCGATCCCCGGGCGATGATCGATACGCTGCACGGCATGGGCTTCAAGGTGATGCTCTGGATGTGCCCGTACGTGAGCGCGGACTGCACGCTGTTCAAGGAATTGCACGGCGGCGATCTGCTCATGAAGGGCGCGGACGGCGCGCCCGTGCTCCGGCATTGGTGGAACGGCTACAGCGCCGTCGTGGACTATACGAAGGAGGAGGGCGCGGCTTGGTTCAGGCGGCAGATGGACCGGCTGATCGCGGATTACGGCGTCGACGGCTTCAAGCTCGACGCCGGCGAGCCGATCCTGCCGGGGGGGAAGGATACGACGCAGCTTGTCGCCTGGACACGCCCGCTGCGCCTGCTCGAGGATTGCGAAGCCTATGCCGCCCTCGGGGTCGGCTACCCGCTCATCGAACTGCGCATGTGCTGGAAGCTCGGCGGGCAGGGACTGATCCAGCGTCAGCGGGACAAGAAACATACGTGGGACGACGACGGGCTCGGCGGCCTCATCCCGAACGCGATCGCGCAGGGGCTGCTTGGCTATGCCTTCAACTGCCCGGACATGATCGGCGGCGGCATGGACGGCGACATCAACTCCCCGGACTTCCGCTTCGACAGCGAGCTGTTCGTCCGGTACACCCAGTGCGCCGCGCTGTTCCCCGTCATGCAGTTTTCCATGGCGCCCTGGCGCGTACTGCGCGGCGACGAACTAACCTGGTGCCTGAACGCCGTGCGGCTTAGATCCGAGCTTGGCTCCGAGCTGCTCGCGCTCGCCCGCCAGGCCGCGAAAGACGGTCTGCCGATGCTGCGCAGCCTGGAGTTCGAATATCCCGGCCGCGGCTACGCGCTTGTACAGGATCAGTTTCTGCTCGGCTCGAACTTGCTGGTCGCACCGGTCGTCGCAAAAGGACAAACGTCGCGGCGCGTCGTCTTCCCCGAGGGCCGATGGCAGGGGGATGACGGGAGCGTCGTCAGCGGCCCGGCCGAGCTGGAAGTCGCGGCTCCCCTCTCGCGTTTGCCCTGGTATCGCAAAATTCAATAGATTGTCAACCGATCGGGGGAGTCAACCATGTATGAGCTGCTAATCGTCGATGATCATACTCACCTTGTGGATAGTCTCGAACGCAACATGCCTTGGGAAGCGCTCGGCATCGGCAAGGTTCACAAGGCTTTCTCCGGCGAGGAAGCACTTGAATTTTGCAAAAGCTATCCCGTCGATATTATCATTACCGACATTCGCATGCCCGGCATCTCCGGACTCGAGCTGATCGGGCATATCAAAAAATACGACAAGCACTTCAAAAGCATCCTGCTGTCCGGCTACGGTGAATGGGACTACGCGCAGGAGGCGATCAGACATCAGGTGGACGGCTACCTGCTCAAGCCGGTCGACCATGGGGAGCTGGCCGGCATGCTGCGCCGGCTGACGGAAGCCCTTCGCCTCGAATGGGACGAGCGGGGCAAGCAGGAGAAGGCCGTAAACATGCTGCGCCAGCATATGCCGTTGTTCCGAGAGAAGCTGCTCATGGATCTGCTGCAAGGGCGGAGGCTCCTCCCCGAGCTGCTTGAGGAGAAGCTGGCTTATTATCAGCTACCGTTCCGCCCAAACGACGAGACGGCGATGTGCCTCCTCCGCATCGAATCGTCCGCGGAAGAACTGAAATGGCAGGACCAATCGCTGCTCGCCTCGGCCGTCGTCAATATCGCAGAGGAGACGTTCTCGGATTTGTTCCACGTCTGGCACGGGCGTGATCCGTTCGAGCATGAAGTCTTCATCCTCAAGGCCCGGGATGAGTCCTGGTTTAAGCGAGAGACGCATCCGGAGCGGGCCCGACAACAGTCGCTGGAGCATTTGGCGTCCAGGCTGCAGCACCGCGTCAGGCACTTTCTCAAAATCGGCATCTCGATCGTCGTGAGCCATTGGCAGATGATGACGGACGGCCTGCGCGGGACGTACCAGGCCTCGCTGGCTGTATTCGCCCGTCATCTCGGCGGCGAAACGGATCTGTACATCCGCCTGCAGGACGCCGCCGTGCCCGAGATGCCCTACCGCGTCTACAGCCTGTACGAGTCGCCCACGCTCATCCAACTGTTCGAGATCAGCCAGTGGGAGGCGATTTCCGCCAAGTGGGACGTTATCTTCCAGGAGGTGACGGACAAGCGGATGGAGTCGCGGGAGACGCTGCTTGAGCTTTATTATCACGCGATGGGCGCCTTCAGCTTTTTTGCCCACAAAAACGGGCTCAGCCTGCATGATATCATCCCGCCCGAGCCGGACAAGGCCGGCGACGCGAGCCGCTTTCGCCATATGCGCCAGCTGCAGGACTGGATCGCCCACACGCTTAAGCGGTTCCAGGATATGACCAAAAGCGAATGGGACAACGAGCAGGCGGCGCTCATCCGCAAGGTTCAGCAATACATCCAAGACCGGCTGGCGGATGCCACGCTGCAGACGGCGGCGGATCACGTTGGCCTGCATCCGGCATACCTGTCGGCCCTGTTCAAGAGCAAAACAACCGAGAATTTCAGCGAATATTTATACAGGGTGCGCATGCAGCGAGCACGAGAAATGCTTATCGAGCAACCCGTGCTCAAGGTGGGCGACATCGCGGAGGCGATCGGCTACCACAAGCCGCAATACTTTATCAAGCTGTTCAAGGAACATTACGGACTGACGCCGCAAGACTTCCGCCATAAATCCACCTGACCGAACGGAGACGCTGACATGAGGCTTACGATTTTTACGAAAATTGTGCTCGTCATCTTCCTGCTGCTCGTCTCGACCCTGTTGCTATACTATCTGACCAACCGCTCCAGCGTGCGGCTCATCAAGCAGGAAATTCAACGCGTGAAGCTGAACGAGCTCACCTTCCTGGCCGGCGACATCGACAACAATCTGTCCAAAATATCGTCCTTCAGCGATTTTCTCGTGCTCGACAAGGATGTTCGGCTGCTCGCGACTCCTTCCTTTCTGGAAGGGGACTTCGAGCTGAACAAACTGAAGCTGCGGGTGTCGGACAAACTGAACCTGTTGCACGCCCTGAACAACTGGAACGCCGAATTCACCGTGATCTACGCGGAGGACAGCTCCGCTTTCTCCTCGCTGTCCTCGCCGCCTACGCTGAGCGGCCTGTACCTGGAGACACACTTCCGCCCATTCTGGCAATATGAGCAGACGGACAGCGGTGCGTATTTGACGTATTATCTGGCGCATCCGTATACGTTCCGCTTCGATCCGGACGAGGTGTCCTATGTCGTCAGGGCCAGGATCGACACCAAAAACGTGCTCGACTACTTGGACCGCGCCAAGGGGACGAACGACAACGGCCCTATCTTGTTCTCGGCGGCCGGGGACGTGCTGGCCAGCGATACGGATCAGCTCCCGTTCATCCGCGAGCTGATCCGGCGGCTTCAAGCCGGAAAGGAGGCGAGCGGCAACCGGCTTATCAAAATGAACGGTGAACAGTACCTCGTCAATTTCTCCGCGCTGGGCAACTTTAAGGATTGGTATGTCGCGGACTATACGCCGATAGGCGAGGTGCTGGGTCCGATCTACGCCAACCAGCGCCTCTACTATTTCTCCAGCGTCTTCCTGCTGCTGTTCAGCATCCTGCTCGCCCTGCTGCTTTACCGGGACGTGCAGATCCCGATCCGCAAGCTGATCTGGGGCGTCAGGAAGATCACATCCGGCCAGTACACGATCACGCTGCGCCAGGAGAGCAACGACGAATTCGCCTATTTGTTCGAGCGCTTCAATGAGATGTCCCAAGAAATCAAGGAATTGATCGAAAAAGTGTACATGGAGCAAATCCGCTCCAAGGAGGCGAAGCTGCGGCAGCTTCACTCCCAGATCCAGCCGCACTTCCTGTACAACTCGCTCGCGTTCATCAAGAGCATGGCCGAGCTCGACGAAAAGCAGGCCGTCATTGATATGTCCATGAACTTGAGCCGCTATTTCCGGCAGTCCGTCAAGTTTGAGAATACGTTCACGACGCTGCGGGAGGAACTCGAGCTTGTCCGGTTGTACCTGACGATCCAGAGCCTGCAGATGGACCGCTTCGTCTTCGCCATCGACGTCGAGGAGCGGCTGCTCGATCTGCAGGTGCCGCGGCTGCTGCTGCAGCCGCTCGCGGAAAACGCCATCCTGCACGGCATCGAGCCGCTGCGCAAGGTCGGGGACATTCGGATCGCCGGCCATGCCGACGGAGAATACTGCGTGCTGAGCGTGGCGGACAACGGCCGCGGCGTCGAGCCCGGCCGGCTCGCCGCGCTCCAGGGCGCGATCCGCTATGGCGCGGACGCAAATACCGCGTGGGCGCTGCAAAATGTGTACGAGCGGATGTGCGCGCTCTTCGGCCCAAGCGCCCATATGGATCTGGCGAACGGAGAACTGGGCGGACTCAAGGTGACGATGCGGTGGAAAATCGTGCGCGAACAGGGGGGAACGGAGCCATGAAAGGCTGGAAATGGCTAAAGCAGACGGGGCTGTTCGGCCTCGCGGTCGTCTTTTTCGTCGTCGTCATGACATTTTCCTTTATCTATTGGGAGGATCAGACGGGACGCCCCGGCCTGCCAAAAGCGGGGTCCCCGTCCATACAGCCCCCATTGTTCGTCGGGGGAAAATACGAGCCTCCCGCCGTCCTGACGACCGTTGGGCATCTGTACCCGGACATCGAGTTCAAAAACGGCGAGGATCTGCAGAACAACATACTGAACCGGCTGTTCGAGGACAAGCTCGGCATCAAGGTGAATTACCTGTGGACAACGACCGGGGACGAGGATGTCTACATCAACAAGTTGAACACCTCGATTGCGACCGGACAGCCGCTCCCCGACATCGTCTCGTTCAAAGGCGGACAAAATCTGTATCCGCTGCTGCGCTCCGGCGCCTTCCGCGACGTCGGACCGCTGTTCGAGCAGTACGCATCGCCCAAGTGGAAGGCGGCCATGGCGCAGGCGCCCGAGGCGTGGGACCGTTATACGATCAACGGCAAAAAGATGGCGTTGCCGATCCTCGACGGCAAGATGAACTCGAACGAGGTATTGTACATCCGCCAGGATTGGCTCGACAAGCTTGGCCTGAAGGCGCCCTCTACCCTCGATGAGATGGAGTCTGTCTTGGATGCGTTTGTCCATCGGGATCCGGACGGCAATGGTATGGACGACACCTACGGGCTCAGCATCAGCCTGAAAAATTCATTTTTTACCTGGATGTCGGACGCGGGCTTCGTGTTTGGGGCTTACGGGGAGATGCCGGACATCTGGAGGGTAGGCCCGGACGGGAAGCTGTCATACGGCTCGGTACAGCCAAACATCCGGCAGGGACTGATGACGCTGAAGCGCTGGATGGAGCGGGGCTACGTGCCGAAGGATGCCGAAATCCTGGACGAGGTCCAGGCAACGGAGTTATGGAAGCAGGGCAAGACCGGCATGATCGTGGCACCGCTGTGGGCGGCCGGCTGGCCGCTCGGGGACGTAACCGCGAGCGTACCGGATGCCAGGTTCGACGCTTACCCGATCCCCGTCGGGCCGGGCGGACTGTCCGGTACGCGCGGCACGCCTCCGGAATACGGCGCGATCGCCATCAACGCGGACATGGCGAATCCCGAGATTTTTTTCACCTATATGAACTTTGTCTACGACAATTTCATCGATCCGCCTGCCGGCTCACCGTATCGCTGGGGCATCGCTGAGGGCTATGACTACGGCTATTCGGGGGGAAAGGTGACATTTCGGAAGAGCCAGGTACCGGGCGGTCTGGCGGACCCCCAGAAGTATCTGCTGAGCCTGTCGCTCCCCTCGGTTCCGAACCTGCTCAGTGAATCGATCGCCCGCATCAACAGCGGAGCGTCCGACCTGACGCCTTACGACATCAAAAACAAGCTGCTGCGAACGCCGCAGGAACTGAAGGGTTGGAAAATCGCCCTGAGCAATCCCGACATCTACAAGACGGACGCCTTCACCGGCGCGCCGACGCCGACGATGGAAAAAAACGGCGACGCCTTGGATGAGTTGCTCCACGACGCCATGCTCAAGATCGTCTACGGCCAGGAGCCGCTGCCCTACTTCGATCGCGTCGTCGCCAGATGGCACGCGCTGGGCGGCGACAAGATGACCGACGAGGTGAACGAATGGTACGCCTCGTCAGGGAAGACGCGCTGAGCGTGACCGCTTATGGTATGCATTCCTCTTCTCCTCCCCTCTCTACCTGCGCTTCTCCTTCTACCGTTTCCGAAATTTTATAAATATAAGGTAAAAAAAAGCAGCTGATCATTTCTGATTAGCTGCTGCCGTGACTTATTTCATTATCTTTTACTCTCCATAATATCTCACGCCCCCATGCCGTTTTCCGGAACGGAGACAGGCTTCACGAGCGCTTTCTTCTCCCAGGCCCGGCTTCTCCAGCGAAGCAGCATGATGACCCCGCGCAGCCATTCGTCCACCACAAAAGCAATCCAGATGCCAAGCAGCCCCATCCCGAAGTGAACGCCCAACGCATAAGCAAGCGGCACTGAGACGCCCCACATCGAGAGCACGCCCATCAAGACGGGAAACCGCGCATCCCCGGCGGCGCGCAGCGAATTGATGATGACCATGTTGAAGGTCCGGCCGGGTTCGAGTACGATGGAAAGCAAAAAAATACTCGCTCCGGCGGCAATGATCTCGGGGTCCTTCGTGAACATGCCGATCAGCCCATGCCGAAATATCGCTGCCGCACTGACGATAGCTAAAGTTAATACAAAGCTGATCCGCACGCTTTTCATGAGCCGCTTGTAGGCTGCATTCATTTCCCCCGCACCGACCATTTGACCGACAATGATTTCCGTACCCGCTCCGATCGCCATCGCTAGCGCCATAAAATAGTTGGATACGTTCATGACGTAAACATGGGTGTTTAGCGCCGTAATGCCGATCATATTGACAAAGCTAATAATCATGAGGTACTGCGACTGCCAGGAAAGATGCTCACCCGCGGCAGGCAAGCCGACGCTCAAAATCTGTTTCAAGTAGGAACCGTTCCAGGTAATATAGTCCTTTCCGCGAATCGGTGCAGGAACCCGCCGATACAAAATGATAAAAAGAACGACGATGCCGAGCAAACGGCTAACGACCGTTGATATAGCCGCCCCCGTCACACCCCACTCCGGAAAGCCCAGGTTCCCGAAAATGAGCAAATAATTTCCTGTCACATGAATGATATTAACGCCTAAAGTTACGAACATAACACTTTTGGTGTGTCCGCTCGAACGGATGACCGACGACACCGCGTAAGAGAGCGCCTCAATCCACATAAAACCGCCGATGATTTTTAAATAATGGCTTGCGATTCCGATTTGTTCGGGATCTAATTTCAACAGATGCAGAAGAGGCTCCCCATAAAAAACGAGAACCAAGCTGACGAGAATCCCGAAAACCAGGTTCATCGTAATGGCGAGCGCCGAGATGCGGCTTGCCTCTTTCTCCCGCCCGGCGCCGATATACTGGGAGACCGCAACGCTGGTGCCGATGCCGACAAAGCCGAACATCAGAATGCAGAAGTAGATAATCTCGTTGGCTAAACCTACTGCCCCGGTCGCCTTATCGGAGATGCGGCTTAACATAAACACGTCCACCGTGCCCAGCAGCATCCGCAGTACGGAATCGACGAAAATGGGCCAAGTCACGGCAAAAAGACTAAGTTTCTTCCATGATGGAACACGATCTGCTAATGTCACGTTTTACAAGCTCCTACTGTATCTATTCTTTGCAACCTTCCCTAGTGTAGCGCCCGATAGGCCAATACGTCTATGGTGTATTTTATAATTTCATGACTATCTTTGTTCAACAATCGTTCCTTGTTTATGTAAAATCAAGTCGGGCTTCACAATTGATCTCGGGTGACAGCATAAAGGGGAAAAATGCTCTGATAATCGCTTACCAGCCGCTGCATTTTTTCCACCGTGCCGTCTTGATGGGGGACATGGATGGAAACCGTCAGGTTTGAATCGTCCAAATACTGAAACGAAACAAGATCAAAATTCAAGGTCCCGAGATTCGGACACTGCAGCGCCTTGGGTGCATCGATGGCATCGAGAACCTCATGGGAGTCCCAAAATTCCCGAAATTCGCTGCTAACTTGGCACAGCGCCTCGAACTGTTCAGACCACCAAGGGTCGTCAACGTGACGTGCATACCCGGCATGGAATTTTGCGGCAATCCGCCGCGCATGCAGTTCCCATTGGTCCCCCTTGATGTAGCGGAAGCGGGGTGATGTAAACGTCATCCAGACAAAATTCCGCTCCCTTTCAGACATCGCCGTGAGATCCCCGTTCAACGCGCAATAGGCTGCATTCCAGGCAATAATGTTCATTCGCGCATCCATGACATTCGACGGGGACAGGTTTTGGCTGTCCAAAAAATGCTGAAGCGCAGGTGTTACCTTAGAGGGTTTCTCGGTTTCGATCAAGGGGAACTCTTTACGGGCGAGATGAAACAAGTGCCTGCGTTCCGACTCATCCAACTGAAGCGCTCCCGCTATTCGATCGAGGACCTCGGCGGATACGTTGATATGACGCCCTTGTTCCAGGTAGGTATACCAATCCAATCCTACATCCGCCAACAGAGCGACCTCGCTGCGGCGAAGCCCGGGTGTACGGCGTCTGCGTCCGGACTCCGGCAATCCTGCTTGATTAGGGGTTATTCGTTCCCGGCGCGTGCGCAAAAAACGGGACAACTCCTCGTAACGATCCAATCTGCCCGCCATGATCTCCATGCCTCCTATTCATTGATGAACGTAGGATTCGCGATCCTACGATAACCAGATCTCTTCCTAGCCTCGTTAGGTCCATATACACTAGTCTATGTTCTCCTTAGGGAGAATAGCAAGAATCGGCCTGGTTCATGAAAAGATCAATGATCAGGGCGAGCTGACGGACGAACCTGCCATAAAGCACCTTGATCTTGTAGGCGAAAATTTCGTGAAATGGATGGAGATACCATCCAGATTGAAGCAGCTGCAAAGCGAAATATAATCAGGAACCTTGGAGGAAAAAAAGATGTTCGAGCATATTGTACTATTGAAACTCAAGTCCAATGTTTCCATTGACCAGCAGGAGGATGCGGTGAAGCGCGTGCATGCCTTTAGGGGGAATATCCCGGGTATTGTCGATCTGAGCGCCGGGGTTAACGTTACGGAGGAAACAGGGCACATGCAGGGCTTTTCGCTGGGGATCAGAGTCACTTTTGAGAATCAGCAAGCTTGCCGCGATTATATTCAGCATCCCCTGCATCAAAATTTTTTGCAATCCATTGGCCCATTTGCCGAAGGGATCGTAGTCATGGATTACCCGATTGCTTAATGTCGCCCCTGCTTACGATATAGTTTACCGCGTTGCCTGTAACGGCAAGTTTTAGGGCCATCCTCTTGCAGGATGGCCTTTTCTCAGGAAACCGGTAGGGCTGAGGTTAACCGTTATAATAATATCCGAACTTTCCGTACCCTGTGAGCGGTTAATACCAAAATTTCGCGTCATTTGGGGTAGGATGCCTAAAGCGGAGATGCTTGTTGAGGGAAAGCCTCTTCCGCTTAGGTTTTGGTGAAAGAGGCTTACGTGCACCGTTTATTCTACAAGAAACTTAAACCAGAGTAGAACCGCCGTCCACGACAACGATCTGACCGGTGGAATATTTCTCGCGCATTAAGTAGAGAAACGCCTCGGCACCATCCTCCGGTTCGCCGATTCGCCCAACCGGCAGTGATCTCGCGGCATTTTCATACATCGCGTTCCGGTGTTCTTCAGGAACGCCGTCCCATAGCTCGGTACGCATTATGCCGAAGCAAACGGCGTTGACGCGAAGCGGACTCAATTCGACGGCTTGCCATCCGGTTTCCATCAGCCGCGAACAGCTAATCCATGCGAGTTTCGGTACAGCTTGTTTAATCTCCGACTCTCCTTCACGACGGATGATAATAAGATTATAATGAGTCATAGAACCTTCAAACAGGTCTGCATTTATAGTACTGTTCCGGATACTATTGGCACGAATACTAATATAAATTCTTTCACCATATGGAGAGGTAACATCTTTATGAATGATGAAAGAAGACGTAAACAATTGGCCGACTTTCTCCGGTCACGCCGCTTGCGTCTATCCCCGAGAGAGGCGGGTTTGGCGGTTGAAACATCGCGCCGTCGCACAACGGGCTTGAGACGGGAGGAAGTGGCAAGCTTATCAGGTATTTCTTTGCCGTGGTATACTGCGCTGGAGCAAGGCCGGGACATTCATGTCTCCGAGCAAGTCTTGGAAAGCCTGGTACGAACATTACGGCTTAGCAGCGACGAACGCCACCATCTTCTTGTATTGGCCAATCATTCCTCGCTTCCTCAACCAAAAGCGGACGATTCCGTTCCTTCTTCCCTGCAGCAGATTCTGGACAGGATGGGAACCTATCCGGCCTACATTATCGACAAACGCTGGAACGTTCTCGCATGGAACCAAATATCGGGTAAGTTGTGCAAAGACATCAGTCGAGAACCGGAGCTCGGAAAAAATATGCTTTGGCGCGTCTTCGCGGTGGAGGAAAGCAAGTCTCGCATCGTGAATTGGGAGCATGTCGCCTCTGCGATGGTGGCCCATTTCAGAAGCCGGTTTGCCTTGTACATGAACGATTCGTGGTATCAAGAACTGGTCGACAAGTTATGTGACAGGAGTGAGGAGTTCCGGACGCTATGGGAACGGCATGATGTTTCCGGTACTTTGGAAGGGGAACAAATCATCCGTCTCCCCGAAGCAGGTCTGCTGACTTTCCGTTACCATACGTTTACAATCTCTGAGAGCAGCGCTTTTGCAATGAGGGTGTTCACGCCACTTGAAAACTCGGGGACCGACGAACGGTTGGAAGAATAGCTAAAGTAAGTTCATGATCCTAAACAACATTTTTTGTTGCCGCAACTTCCTACATCAAGGTCCTTGCCCTCGAAAGGCCACTCGTAGAAGAAGTGCCGAGCAATGCAAAAACCGCCCGAATCCTGACCGCGTTAGGCGGCTCGGACTTGGGCGGTTTTCATTTTGCGGTTACATTCTACTTCTCCCGCTCCTTGATCACCTGCTCAATCCCCAGCAGAATCAGCTTCAAGCCGAACTCGAACGCCCTATCGGTCCCCATCAACTTGAACAGCCCGCTTTTGAACATCCTCCGGAACAGTCCCGCTTCCGTCTCGCTCATGGAGTCCAGAAGGCGGACCATCTCCTCGCCCGGAAGCGCTTCTGCTCCATGCTCCTTAATAATCGCCGAGACATTGCGCTGATGTTCATAAGCTTCCAGAACGAAGAAGTAGACATAGTTGACAAACGTAGTAATGACTTGCATTTTCTGCTCTTGCTCAAGCGGTGTCGATTCTACGCAGAGCATCATCCGGTTGGTAAACCGGATAATGTCCGGTTCATGGGGGAGCGTCATCATCATGAGCTGCGTGGAGCAGGGATACCGGCTGAGCACGCTTCGTACCGTTCCCGCAAGCTCTGTCAACTGCTCCTTCCAGTCTCCCGCGGAGTGAAACTCCTCCAGAATGATTTTCGATACCTGATTGGCCAGACGCTGATAGAGATTCTGCTTGCTCTTGAAGTACCAGTACAGAGAGGGAGCCTGAATCCCCAGCCGGTCGGCCAGTCGTCTCATGCTGAATTTCTCGATCCCCCCCTCCCCCAGAAGCTCCCAAGAAGCTTCCAAAATCTTATCCTCCGAAATCTGAGGCTGCTGCTTTTTCATCGTTATCCGCCCTTTTATCTAACAGTGTAAGTTTATACTTTACAGGTCTATAGGTTCATGATATCATCTAACACTGTAAGGTTCAAACTAACACTGTTAGACCAGAACGAAATATATCAATGAAAGTGGTGACTCGCATGGATGCAGAAAACCTTCATTATTTTGAAAAAGCACCAATCGCTAAAGCCGTAGCTCACTTCGCTGTACCTATGATGCTGGGTACGTCAATGAGTGTCATCTATTCCATCTTGAATGCCTATTTCCTTGGTACGCTGGGCAATACTGCCGTATTAACCGCACTCGCACTTACCTTGCCTTTATTCGCGATCATCATGGCGCTGGGCAACTTGATTGGCATGGGCAGCGGTACCTTCATCTCCCGTTTGCTGGGTGAGAAAAAATATGATGATGTAAAGCATGTGTCTTCATTCGCCTTTTACAGCAGTTTAGTCCTCGGTCTTATCTTAATTGCCGTTGGCCTCCCGTTGATCGACCCAATTGTCCATGGCCTGGGGGCAACGCCTGACTCCTTTGGCTTCACGAAGGACTATGTCACAATTATGCTTATGGGTTCACCATTCGTCGTATTGTTCTTCACGCTGGAAAATATCGTTCGTTCGGAGGGTGCGGCTGTCACGTCGATGATCGGTATGATGGTGAGTGTTGTTGTGAATATTATTCTTGATGCGCTGGCCATCTTTGTTTTCCATTGGGGCATTATCGGCGTTGCGTCCGCTACGGTCATTTCTAACCTGGTCGCAAGTGCATTCTACGCCTTCCATATGGGATATAAGAGCCAATTCTTAACTGCCTCCATAAAATGGTTCAAGGCTACCAAGGACATTCTAAGCAATGTATTCAAAATCGGAGTTCCCGTCTTTATTATGAGTATCTTTTTGGGCGCAATGTCGCTGATCTTTAACCATTTTCTTGTCGAATACGGAGATCAGGCTGTAGCGGCTTACGGAATTTCATCGCGTTTATTGCAGTTTCCCGAGTTTATTCTAATGGGCTTATGCGAGGGAGTCGTACCGCTCATTGCCTTCTCTTTTACAGCAAATAAATTACGTATGAAGCACACCATTGGATTTACGATCAAAACGATTACAACATTAGCCTTCTTGTTCGGCGTCATCGTCTATCTGATTTCCGGCCACTTAATTGGTTTATTTACAAATGACCCGCAATTAATTGAAATGGGCAGCTACATTCTGCATGTGACGTTCTTATCCTTGTTCATTACAGGAATGACCACGTTGTTTACGGGGATCTTCCAAGCTACAGCGCAAGGAACCGCCGCGTTCATGATGTCCGTTATTCAGGGAATTGTTCTGATTCCTGTGTTGTTTATTGCCAATCAAATGAACGGCTTCCACGGGGTGGTCTGGTCGCTCGTCATTGCCGATGTAGTAGCGTTCCTTGTTGGAGCCATCATGCTGTATGCGCTGCGGAATAAATTGCAGCCGGATTTGGAAAGTTTAGTACAGTAGAACAGTAAATTTTGACAATTAAAGTGAGGGAGTGGTAGATTCTATTTATACTAAAATTCTTTGATTTGGGTGGGCCCATGAGAAAAAAATTACAAATTTACATATCGTCTACTTACTACGATCTTATTGAGGAAAGGCATACCGCTGTTGAAGCCATACTTCAAGCCGGTCATATCCCTGCTGGAATCGAGCAATCTTTCAAGGAAAGTCCAATGAAAATTAGGAAGAGATGGATCGACGAATCCGATGTATATATCCTGTTTCTCGGAGGATTCTATGGTTTAACGCTTCCTGATGATGAATCCAAGAGCTATACGCAGTGGGAATACGAGTATGCCGGAGAAGCGGGCAAACCCAGATTTGCTTTTGTTGTCACGGATGAAGCATTAAGACATAAGCCCTACGACTTCACAGCAATTGAATACTATCAGGAGTTTCAAGAGTTTAAGCAATCGGTCATGGAACAAGTCCCTTTTTATTATGTTGAAGATGTACGGCACATTAAAATGGTACTTCGTGACCAATTGCCGGTGTATGCAGCAAGAGACGATTTGTACGGCTGGGTATCCGGCAAGGATATTCCGGACGTTCAACAGCTATTGGATGAGAATGCAAGATTAAAGGCGGAATTGGAGAAAAGGAAATAAGAAAAACGCCTGACGGGCACACCATAAATGTTAAATATCGAATAACCCTCTACCAATCAAGTTTGCAGTAACCGGCTTCTTTCCGATTTCTCTTGACCATATAGCCAATTGACCGATGTGATGGATCTCGTGGGCGATCACGTGCCGCATCACTTCGCCGTATTTATGGGCTTCCCGTTCCCCTTCATCCGTGATATCAATCATAATGCGATTTTCCAAGCTGTCATCCCAATTATAGACAAATGGAGCGAGTTCCAGGTGAAACCGGTTGGAGAAATCTTTTATATGCTGCAGGCTGCCCACTTCCTCGAATGGAGGGATATTAATCGCTTTTTCTTGAATTCCTCCGCATATCCAACCATACTCGACTGCCACGATGTGATACAGCGTGTGAAGAATGCTCCCAACGCCTCCGGTACGTCTTTTCAGCAACTCTTCTTCACTCACCGTATCGCACCAGTCAAACCAATCTTTACGAACTTGCCAGTTATACTCAAAAAGTTTCAACATAGCGCAGCCTCCTGTAATCATAAACGTTGATATTCTTAACCATGATTCGCGATATAATCCGGCTATCCTGCTCCGTTAGAACAATTTTGGAAAACACTTTGATTTTGCTGTCCTAAAGTTGAAAAGCTGCCCGGATCAAAGGGCTGGCGACGCGAACCGAAGTTTTGCATTTCGCCCAGGCTCGTTCGATATTCGGCATTCGGATGTATTCGGAAGCAGCCCGAACATTATTGAAGTTCCCCCTCTCGGCGTTTAGGAAACACCCGTTCTACCTGGAAGATGTCTGGGGCGGGAGAGGGCTATGCGATCGTCAAGGATCCCGACGGCAATCTCATTAGTTTGGTCGCTTAAGAGAAGAGTACCTTGAAACCGCAGCAGTCTAGGACATGATCGGCTATGAAGAGCAGCAAAAGCCATCATGCTCGGATGGGCACCCTTCCGGGTGCCCTTTTATAACAGGGGTCTGGCTCAACCTTATAATCCTTGCTTGCCAGTCAAGTCGAAAACCGATCGCGGCAAGAAACGCGGAAGGGCGCCCGAAAGCTTGAGAACAGGGAAGTGGGGGGGCGGCAGATCAACACTCACTGTCCGGAGTCTTTGCACGATTATCCCGTTTGATCAGGTAGCAGAGAGAAAGACAAACTCGAGAGAAGAAAATATTTGGTGGACAAGCAAATAGGTTCGAGATAATTTAGACGGGCTTAGGAGAAGGGATCAGGTTTAGGGGAGGCGAAACAGACCGACAAGAGATCAAGACAGTAGATCAAGGACAAGACGCGAAACGAAAGACCCGTGATTTTGCTGTAGCCTGAACCCTTCCATCTGCAGCAACGCCCGTACTGTTCATGCTAATCCCACCCATTAAGTTGATCTGCAACAAGTAACCCCTACCGTTCAAGCGTCACGATCAAGCCGCGGCCGCAAGGGGCTGGTTCGGTTGGCGCGCGATTAGCCGACGGTAAGGGAGCGCCGGAATCGCCACACACATTTGCAGCAACTTCTGCCGCATCGTTTCTTCCACTCCGGGCAGTCCTCCGGGCAGGCGCAGCCGACGGCGTCCAGTGTATTCGTTCAGATACGCCTGCAGATGCTTAAGCCCCAAGGCTCCATACGTACTCTTCAGCGATTCCCACGCCTCCCTCACCACTCTCCGCAAGGGCGTATACAGCCGAAAGGCCAGAGGGAACAACTGTACCGCCGATGTCTGGATATCCACATGCCCGCCAATAAACTCGGTTAGATCGTGACGGTCTGCCCTTTTTTCGCCTCCCCGCTTATGCGGCACCAGGCGGATTTTGACGTGCTCCGGTTCGCCCGACTCCGTGACCGTGCAGCCGGCTACGACCGCCGAGGCGTACGGATGCGTAAGCTGACACCGGGACGGATTACGCCCATACTGATCGCTGTTCACCTTCACGTCTCCGGAGAGCAGCTCCCGGGCATCGAACTCCCCCACGGCATGACGTATTTTTTGCAGCATCGACCACGCGGTCTTGTAGGCGACCCGGATCACCTGGCGCAGCCGCATCGCCGAGATGCCGTCAGGGAGCAGGAACAACTCCAGCGCCTGGAACCACTTCACCAGGGGCAGATGCGTTCCTTCAAAAATCGTGCCGACCAAAGGCGATGTTTGATGCTTGCACTTTCCGCACTCGAACAAGGGGATATGCCGGGAGGCCAGACGGCTGCACCGGGTGTAAGCGCAGCGCGGGCAGACAAAGCCGCTTGGCCACTTCATCGCGATCAGCGCCTCCATGCAGTCCTGCTCACTGTTAAAACGGCTGCTGAATGATTGAAGTTCCGTTCCCGCATTGGCTTCCATATCCGCTTACCTCCCGAATCAAGAATACACGAACATAAGTTCCATTTATTTCATTATACCAAACATACGTTCTCCTATCAAGCCAAAAATCTCACCTGAACCGCCTCACTTTTTCCTTATCTTTTTTGTTTTTTTCTTCTCTCTTTTTTTGAATCCTTGCTCTAACCCCACCCCCTGCTCCCTGAACGAAAGGAATAATCGTGCAAAGCAAACAGCAGGCAGTAACACCCAGACACGAACCCTTTAGGCAACCCCTTTAGACAGCCCCTCACCTGGCGTCGATATGTGACACTTTTCGAAACGGCCACGGTGCAAAAGGTAGATACACCACCCCCGCCGGATCGTGATGCCTCATGGATTGCTTGCTTTACCCGGCTACATCAAGGCTTGTCTACCGACTTTTTGCTGCGAATGTTGAGTTATAATTTACGCGAGTTTGAAATGATGCGGTTAATAAAATTTTTCCCTACTCATCCTTTAACCGCCGTTGATACAAAACGACGGATACAATCGTCAATACAACCGTCCAGGCCAAAATAATGAGGAGGGGTTTTAATAAATCTCCCGTCGTAAAGCCTATATTTCGTATATTTAGCAAATACACAAGTTGAACGCTTGGTGCATACTCCAGTACTTTGAAGATTGGAAAATCATCCGCTAGCAACACTCCCCATGGTGCCCCAGTGAATACGAGCGCCACAGGCATTATAGATAATGTTGCGTCAAGCAATGTCTTGGAGTATAAACCACATATCGTCCCGACTGCGGTGTATAGAATAATCGAAAAAATGATTGCTGCCACAAACGCCCCTATACTTGCTGGCTCATAGCCCAATATATATGTAGAAATTGCCACAACAACAGCAGACATTACAAAGACTAAAGCACTTTTACCGATTAAAACATCCATAGTCGTAGCCGGGGTCATCATTAATGATCGTAAAGTGTTACGCTCCTTCTCTTCCGCAATCAAGCAGGCTTGTGCTAAACTCGTTAGAATCACAAACGAAATATTTAGGAGAAAACCGATTGCTCCAGGCAAGGACGGGCCTGCACTTCGAAAAAGAAATGCGAAGAGAATGGGAAAAATCAGAATAATGGAGATCGCATAATTACGTGAAAACTCTTTGTAATCCTTCACAAATATTGCCCCGGCACGTTTTAATGAGATACTCATAGCAACTCACTTCCTGTCATTTTAATAAAGATATCACCCAGACTTGGCTCTTTCGTTTCTAATCGCTCAATGAACCCTCGTTTCATCCAATCGGCGATTTGATCGGCCGTCCCCTCATCGATCGGGAGCTCGTAGGTTTCCCCATTGATTAAGTCAACACAAACTACGTTTTCCCGATGCTGTTTTTTTAGTTCCTTGGGGGAGCCGATAGCTTGGATTTGCCCTTGATACAATATCGCTACACGGTTACATAGCAATTCCGCCTCAGCCATATCATGCGTAGTTAAAAAAATCGTTGTCCCTTTATCATTTAAATAGCGTAAGCCCTTGTAAATATGCGCTGAGTTTACTGGATCTAAAGCCGAAGTAGGCTCATCCAAAAATAATAATTCCGGCTCATGGATAATCGCGCATGCCATCATGACACGCTGACGCATCCCTTTCGATAAGCGATGGACTTTCTTTTTGCGCTCTCCGCTTAAGTTTACAAACTGCAGCACCTTATCGATCGAAGATTTAGGAAGATCATATAACTTACGATACAGCTCCAGATTTTCCTCAATCGTTAATCTCTCATATATTCCGCTGTTATCCGTCAAAATGCCAAAGCGCATCTTCTGGGCAGACTGATGCATCATCTCCGCCGGCTGGTTAAATACACTGGCCTGTCCGCTTGTCGGATTTAACTGCGCCGTTAAAATCTTGATTAATGTCGTTTTTCCCGAACCGCTCGGACCCAGGAAACCAAAAATTTCCCCTTTCGGAATGGAAAAGGACACGTCTGATAACGCATCCTTATTTCCAAACCTTTTTCGAATATGTTCTACTTGGATCACATCCATGAGCACCACTTCCTTAGCGTTGATGCCTTAAGCATATAAAGATTGCCTGCTTCCAGCCATCAAAACCCGCCGAAATGTAGCTGTTATCGCCTGAATGGTACCCTGGAATGCTTGACCTGTTTGATATTGCCCCGGAAATGGCATACGCTTACGAAGTATGTTTGCTTCGCAAACATTTTAAATGTTAAGAAGTGCTTTTAATTCATGCAATTTTGAACGAGATAACGGAACCACGGCATCTTTACCCGTATTTAATCGCAAACTGTAGCTATTCTTCGTCCATGTAATAATCTCTCTTACTTTTTGCAAGTTAACGATGTAGGATCGATGACACCTAAAAAATCCGAAATTCAACAATCTCTGCTCGAGCTCGGTTAGCGTCAAAGCACAGACATAATTTTCTCCACCCACATGAACTAGGATCGAACCATCCAAACTTTCTATATAATCGATTTCAGGCGGATCAAATAAAATCACTTTGTCATTTCTTTTCGTATAAATCTTCTGCAAGGTGATATTGGCCCGATCTTGTTCCGGCACTTCCTGCTTATCCTCTTCCGAGTCCCGAATATCCAGTGGATGAAATCCGGATTCGTTCAATCGATAAATGGCATCACAGGAAATCATGGCATCCTCTAAATTCGAAGTTAAAATTAGAAGCTGCTTCTCTTTCGAAAGGTCATCCAAAATCCGTTTAAAATGACGACGATCTTCTTCTTCCAAGTAAAAATAGGGTTCCTCCAATACTAAGGTAGGCTGATACGCAAAAAAGGCACGCAGCAAGGTCACATACATCCTTTTTGAGGGGCTTAGATCCTTGATTTTTACCTTTCGTTCTTCTTGTAAAGCAAAATAATCCATTAACAAAGCGGCACGCTCATTCCGCTCCGTTACTTTGATTAGAAAAGTGATCAGCTCTTCCACCGTTAAACGCATATACTCGCTTTGCCCAGCTCGGAATAAATAATATTGGGAATAATCCGCTAATTGATTCAATAAAAGCTGTTTTCGCTTCAAGTCCGTTATAATGCCAACCGCTTGGTTCGATGTCATATTTAATTCGATCTCCGGCAGGAATAGCTTCCCATTATAATAGATTGGTTTAAATTGCATGCCGTCCTCCAGGTCAGTGCCGCGTGGGATATATATAACAATTATAATGTTGGGATACTTTTTTGTCATAGATATCAACAATGTGGCCCGTTTAGGCTCCCCAGAACGAAGCAGGCCCCGACTTCAACCAAGTCAGGGCCGATGGCTATCATATATTCTCTTGCTTTAATGCATCAATAATATTTTCCTTTCGTACTTTCGCGCCGGAATAAACAATCGCTGAACCGGCAATGACAAATACGGCGATAATGACAGACAAAATGCTCATCCAAGGGAGGGTGAACCCGTAGCTGAATTTGTTCGCAAATGCCCTATAGATCAGATACATCGCGGCGAAACTAACGGGAAGCCCGAACAATAGCGACTTGACCCCGTAAAAAATACTTTCATAGTTCAGCATTTTCGCAAAGCCTTTTGGCGTCATGCCTACGGATTTCAGCATCGCAAATTCTCGTTTGCGAAGCGACCACCCCGTCGAGATCGTATTAAAAATGTTCGCAATGGAAATCGCAGAGATTAATACGATAAAACCGTAAGAAAAGACGGACATCAAGAGAATCTGCCGTTCTTCGCTTTTTCTGGATTGATACACATTGTAGACATTCAGATTGGTCTTCTCCATCTCTTCAATTTCCTGCTGCGTTCTCATCGGTTCCGTGCTTTGCAAATGGAGGTACGTCGAAGCGTTAGCTAGATTCTCGCCGTCTGCCATCCGATTCATGACGCGTTCCGACACGATCATATTTAACCCGCCTAAGCCTAGCGGATTCATCCCCATCGGGGCTTGATCCGTCAATGCGGCAACAATCACTTTGTTTGCCTTCGTTTCTTCCCCATTCTCTTTATAAAAGTTCGTTAGCTCGATACTTTGACCGGCCTTCGTATACACGGCCTTCGTCTGCACATATTTCCCCGTGCCCATATCTTTGTAATGAATCGTATCCATCACGATCGCGGCGGGATGATCCGGATCCGTAAGCTGTTCGTAGTCTGCTCCAACCGCTTTGGCATAGGCTTGCAGACTCGAATCGTTTAAGGCAAGAATCTTAATATCGTAGGGGTATTTCCCGTCTTGCAGCAAACTCTTATCCTTCTTAATACGCTCTTGCAATTCGTCGGCGATGATCGCCGCATCGACCCAAGCGTTCCCATATAACTCGTGAATCACGTTGTATTCCGTGACGCCATCCAGGGATACAATCGATCGCAGCAACCGGTCATCTATTCTTTTGCCATCGCTGTACGATACTTCAATATCGTAATTGACGCCTTCCCGCGAAAGTTCCAGGGATTGTCTCATGCCGGCCGTAAAAAACGATACCGTCAAAAACAAAACGATGCTGATGACCAGCGAAAAAAGAATAGCATGGTATCTCCGTTTGTTCCTTTTTAAGTTTTTCAGCCCGATTTCCGCTTCGATCCCGAAGAGCTTGCGGATGTACTTCGACGTTTTCACAGCTTTGGCTGTAAGCTTTATGTCGGCAGCTTGGCGAATCGCGTCCATAGCAGAAACCTTGGATGCTTTCAGCGCCGGGAGATACGCCGAAACGAAAATCGTCAGCATCGAAACAAGACAAGCCATCAAGAGCGATAACGGCGTGACGATGAGCCTCAGCTTTTCACTGGTCCCTAATGCCTCTTCAATCATCGCGTTCATGAACCAAAAGGTGATCCCGATCCCCGCAAGACCGCATAGGATGCCAATGGGAATGCTGATCAAGCCAATGACGGCACCTTCAAACAGCACTGAATTTCGCTTTTGCCTTTTCGTAGCGCCCACGCTCGCGAGCATCCCTAAATGGCGGGAACGTTCCGAGACGGAGATCGCAAAAGCGTTATAGATGAGCGAAACCGAGCCGATCATAATCACCGCCATAAGGATCGCCGATAAGGAGAACATCATGCTGTACGAGGCTTTGCTTTTGGACAAGCCGTAATAATGAAGCAAATCGTTATTATATTGGACGGTTTCAATTTGGTTTTGCTTAGCCAAATCCTCCGCATGAGCGAACAAGGACGGATTAACACGCTGTAAGACCACCGACGCATCGACCCGATCGTTTTCCCCGATCATATGATCATCGACATAGCTAATGATCGTATAACCCGGGGCCCACGCCGGTTCCCATGCGGGACGCTTGATGAAGCCTACTACCGTATATTCCCTTATCTTGATATGCTGCAACGTTTCGGTCAATGTGCCGTCTTCCCTGCGCAGCGATTCGGTCTGATCCAGGGGATGATCGCCCCCTTGTTCGAATCGTTCGCCGACGCGAAGGGTTAGACGATCGCCGATTTCGTACTTCACTTTGGCGTTCATGGCAACGGGCTCGGAGATCACAACTTCCTTGTCCGTACGCGGAAGACGCCCCTTGCTTAGTTCAACCTGGAATTGTGCGAACCCTTGCGCATCATATTCCTTGATGAACAAATACGGCTTATTGGGATTTTGTCCTCCTTCTAATGGGGCATAGCCAAGGTCTCTTGAGATCGCCACGGTTTTGGCTCTGTCATCGCCCTGTATCGCCGCCAGCTGTTCTTTGGTTACATCTTGATATTGGACATGCCACTCCCCTGTATCGGCAATGGTCTGCCTAATCATTAAATCCGAAAATGAGCAAACAAGCGTAGCGACAGCGGTCACCATGGCAACCGAAATGATGACGCCGACGATGGTTACAAGCGTTCGTCTCTTGTTCTGCTTCAGATGCCGGATGGTTAACGTATTGACAATATTCATCGCCTGATCACCTCGTCTTTGGCAATCCTCCCGTCTTCAATCGAAATGATCCTGTCGGCTTGCAAGGCGATCCGTTCGTCGTGCGTGATCACGATCAGCGTCTGATGATAGGTCTTATTCAGCATTTTTAATAAGTCGATGATCTCGCTGCTATTCTTGCTGTCCAGATTTCCGGTCGGTTCGTCGGCCAGCATGATCGCAGGATTGCCGATGAGCGCTCGGCCGATCGAGACCCGCTGCTGTTGTCCGCCGGATAGCTGATTCGGCAGGTGGTTTAATCGATGCTGCAAATTCAACGTATTCACAAGGCCAGCTAATTGCTTTTGATCTACTTTTTGTTGATCCAGCAAGAGCGGCAGCGTAATATTCTCTTCCACCGTCAGGACGGGTATCAGGTTGAAAAACTGGTAGATCATGCCAATTTGCCTGCGCCTGAAGATGGCCAGCTGCGTTTCGTTCAAGGCATACATGTCCGTATCCTGAACATAAACTTTCCCGCCAGTCGGCCGATCCACCCCGCCCAGCATATGAAGGAGCGTCGATTTCCCCGATCCGGACGGGCCGATAATCGCGACAAATTCGCCTTTTTCGACCGAAAAGGAAACATCGTCAAGCGCCCTCACCGCCGATTCGCCTGTGCCGTATACTTTAGACAGATGCTCAATTTTTAAAATTTCCATGGCCATACCTCCAAAAAGTTTTGTGAGCGTTGCTTCTTGAATCGACTTCGTACAAAACTCACTTCGGAAGCATGGGCTCCCCTTGATGCTCATTCCAGATATATACCATCTCTCTAAATCCAAAATCCCATAGAGTTTCATTCCCCTCAACGGTTATCGTAAGCTCATTTGCCTGGGGGAGGAAAATTTTGTTCATTTCCGGCTCATGACGTTGATCTTTTGCAGATACGGAGAGGAACTCATGTCCATCAACGGTAAGCTTGATGCTGCCCTGGAAATCCTTGTGATCGGGAATTCCATAATTAAAGAAAAGATACAACTCCTCCTTATTGCCCAACGTATACGTGTACGTTTCCTTCTTTTTACCTGCGATGCTGTACACATTATATTGGGGTTCCACGTCTTGACCGCCAACCTTAAGACTGGACGGTTTGCTTCCCGTTAATGTGTTCCCGGCACTACCCTTCAACTCGTTTATTGCCACAAAGGGGCCCATTTGATGTTCCCGAAATCCACAAATTCCATCAGCGCAGGATGCAGAAGATCGGATAGACCTGGCAGCCTAAAAAAAGTGTCCGGCAAAAAAATAAAGGTGTTCTCGGTTATAAAGAATCAAAAGGGTACAGAATATAGTGATTCCAAAATAATCTTACGCTGTTGCTTCAAATGCATGGTCTTACCTCCATCGTTCATCTGATGAATATCATTTTAACTGTCTAAAATGACTTTCCCGTGACGATGGAGGTGACAATTCAGTCACTTACGGAGTGCCGTTAAATCACATGCTTATAAAATTTAATCCGAAACTGCGTACCCTTCCCGCTGTCGCTCGTCACATCGATCACGCCGCTCTGGCTGGCAATGATGCTGTGAGCCATCGCAAGCCCTATGCCGATGCTTCCTTCGCTAGCGTTCTTTCCTTTGTAAAAACGTTTGAAAATATAAGGCAAATCTTCTTTCGGAATGCCTTTTCCGTTGTCAGCAATGACGAGTTCCGTAAAGAGCGCGTTTTCGGAAAATGCGATGGCGATCGCTCCGCCTTCAGGCGTATGCTCCACGCCGTTTTTCAAAATATTGATGACCGCTTCGGCAGTCCAATTGAAATCGCCGACAAAAGTGACATTGTCATCGCCCGCGATGGAAACCGTCTGCCCCTTAATATCCATCGGAATCATAACCGGCTCTAATGCCTTTTGGATCAGGTTTTTCATGAGTATTCGATCTTTTTTGAATGGGATGGTCTTCGCGTCAATTTTCGATAGCTTAAGCAAGGAAGAAACTAGCCAATCGATGCGTTCAAGCTGGACGCGAATATGATGGGTGAACTCCGCTCTTTTGGCCGGAGGCAGGTTAGGGGCGCTTAACAAATCAGCCATCACCGTCATGGAGGTGAGCGGCGTTTTGAGCTGATGTGAAATATCGGAGACGGCATCCGTCAGTTGAATTTTGTCCCGCTGCAATAGCGACCGGTGCTCCGATAGCATGAGCGTTACTTTGTAAATATCATTCTTTAAAATACTTAGCTCGCCTTCCTGGTTATCGCGAACGCCAAGGGAATCATTGCCGTTGCTTATTTCCCGCAAATAGACGGAAAGCTTCGCTAACTCGCGGTATCTCCAGCTCGTGAACAACAAACTCGTGCCAATAAGCAGCAGGGATACAATAAAAACGAATATCGCCGCCACGGATGAAAAGAAAACAGCAACCACGGTCGCCGTTATGCCGATCGAACCCATGACGAACAATAACATTTGATTTTCCCGATTGCGCAGCATCTAATCACCGACCTTATAGCCTAAGCCGCGTACCGTTTTGATTAAAGCCGGATGCCCTGGATCATCCTCCAGCTTTTCCCTCAGCCTTTTGATATACACCGTTAACGTATTGTCGTTCACGAATTCGCCGGCCACGTCCCAGATTTGCTCTAGGAGCTGACTCCTTGTGAGAACCTGCCCAACGTGGTTGGCGAAGATCAGCAATAAGCGATATTCCAAGGCGGTTAGCGGAATTTCGGCGCTGTTTTTATGCACTTTGCCTTCCAGCGTATTGATTCGAACATGGCCGATGTCGATGATCGATCCGGCGTGGGACGGCTTCTGGTATCTCCGCAAGACGGACTTGATCCGGGAGAGAAGCTCGCGAACCCGAAAAGGTTTGGTAATGTAATCATCGGCTCCCATGTCGAGTCCCATCACGACATTGACCTCATCGTCGATCACCGTTAAAAAGATGACCGGAATGTCTCGCCGCTCCTTCACCATCTTGCACAATTCATAGCCGTTTCCGTCCGGAAGCTGTAAATCGAACAAGCATAAAGCGAACTGATCGATGTCTTCGGCGAGCACCTTTTTGGCCGAAGCGGCATCATGGCAGAGAACGGCCCGATAACCATCTTGCTGCAGCGAATATTCCAGTCCCGACGCGATCGTCTTATCATCTTCGACTAATAAAATTTTCATAGGCAGATCATCCTTACGTTAGAGTAAATTCACTGCTTATGGTAGCCGTTCAGCTTAACGGAGCTACCCCACAATCCCCGCTTCGATCAGCTTCCAAACCGCTTCGAATTCTGCTCTGAAATCAACCCGCAGCCAATTGTCTGCATAAGCCGGCGCGGAAAAATAAGAAAAAGCCAGCAAAATGGCATGCAGACGCTTTATGTCCTCAATGCCGCTCGCTGCCTTCAAGCTGCCTGCCAAATCGCCGATGTGCCGAGCGAGTGCCGCCGGATTTCGATCGATATAGGCCGTATACAGCTTAAACATTTCCGGCTCACGCACATAGGCTTCATATTTCGATTGACTTAATATCCATAACCAGTCGTGCACGATGTCCTTCGTAGACGAGTACTTGTCCGTATCAAATGGAAAAATCCCCGCCAGTTCATGGTCCAGCCACGACAACGCAAGCTCGGTCCACAACTCTTCTTTGCCCGAAAAATACTTGTAGATCGCAGCGTGAGTTGTCCCCAGCTCAGAGCCGACTTTGGACAGATTAACTTTCTCCATCCCGTGTTCGACGACCATTCGATGTGCGGTTTGCAAAATGAGTTCTCTGCTTAAAGTTTTCATGGTCTTATTATACAGATTGGCGAGGCCGGTTACAACTATTGACTTTTGTAACTCGACATCCTATGCTTAGCTCACTAGCAAGTTACAAATAATAAAATGTGTAACTCGAAAAGGAGAGAGTCATTTTTATGAAACTTTCAAATCAAGGAATGGAGCATAACAAAAAGAGGATTGATATTCTGACTTCTCTAAATTCATAAGATCAACTCTGAATTGGTAAACAGGTCCATATTCACGTGGCCTAGTCAACAATATTAAGACTAGGAATTATTTGCAAGAGCGCACGTATTTCGCTCAAAGGTAACCCGCGACCTTTTCGAAATTCTAACGGTTGCCAGCGCGGTTATTTGCCTGAATCCAAGCAAAAATTACCGGTTTTCAGCGAAATAAGCTCCATGGCAACCGTTACAATTTGAAATCAACGGTATTGGAACAAATAGCGCTTGTGGCAACCGGTAGAGCATTGGTGTGCTCAGAAAATGTACTACCGGAATCCCGCGAATCTACCATTTTTTCGGGGGCAATATGCATCACTGAATACCCAAAGAAATAGTTGTACAATTAACTTTGACATACAAGTAAAAGAAAAAAGCTTAATGGCCCTCTTAGCCAGATAAATATCAGAACCACCTTATTTTGTGATGCTTTTGAAAAAATTTCTATTACACCAAGGGAGGAAGTACCAGCATGGCTGATTTAAACAAACAAAGAATTGTTGAGAGTGTTCCGCAACGGGGATTTTTTGGACATCCCAAAGGGTTATTTACTCTGTTCTTTACAGAGTTTTGGGAGCGCTTTTCCTACTATGGGATGAAAGCTATCCTTGTTTATTACATGTATTATGAACTGAGTCAAGGCGGACTCGGCATGGATGAGAGTACAGCTCTTGCCATTATGTCTATCTATGGTTCACTTGTCTATATGTCTGGGATTATTGGCGGCTGGTTAGCGGATCGAATATTCGGTGCGTCAAAAGCTGTATTCTATGGCGGCATATTAATCATGCTGGGGCATATCGCCTTGGCCATCCCGGGAAGTATTTCATTATTTTTTGTTTCCATGGTTCTGATCGTGCTGGGTACAGGCTTGCTGAAGCCTAATGTATCCAGTGTTGTGGGGGAAATTTACAGTGAAAGTGACCAACGCCGGGATGCAGGATTCAGTATATTCTATATGGGCATCAACCTGGGAGGATTCATAGCTCCGCTTATTGTAGGAACCGTCGGCATGAATTACAACTTCCACCTGGGCTTTAGCATTGCAGCCGTCGGTATGTTTCTGGGATTAATCATTTTTATCTTTACCAAGAAGAAAAACCTCGGCCTTGCAGGCACTTTAGTGGCAAGCCCGTTATCACAGGCGGAACGGAAAAAAGTGTTCCCTATAGTCGGTCTCGGCGCAGTGCTTCTCGCTGGTATCGTCGCTATTACGATTCCGTTAGGTCTGTTAACGTTTAAATCCTTTATCGCGATCGTAGGTATTCTGGGAATTTTGATTCCAACCCTATATTTTATTGTCATGTTCCGTAGTCCACGAACGACAAGCGTTGAACGCTCAAGACTCATTGCTTATATTCCGATGTTTATTGCAGCGATAATGTTCTGGGCTATTCAAGAACAAGGATCAACCATCCTTGCCAATTATGCAGATAAACGTACGCAATTGGATTTTGCCGGACTTCATATATCGCCAGCCTGGTTTCAGTCTTTAAATCCTTTATTTATTATTGCTTTAGCTCCCCTGTTTGCCTGGTTATGGATAAAGCTTGGAAAACGGCAGCCCACGATACCGAAGAAATTCGCCTTAGGCTTATTGTTTGCCGGATTATCCTTTCTTGTGATCCTCTTGCCGACTTACTTTGGCGGTGAGCATTCCTTGGTTAATCCTTTATGGCTCGTTCTCAGCTATTTCATCGTTGTGCTGGGGGAATTATGCCTGTCTCCTGTAGGACTATCGGCAACGACAAAATTAGCGCCCTCGGCCTTCTCGGCCCAGACCATGAGCTTATGGTTCTTATCCAATGCGGCTGCCCAAGCGATTAATGCGCAGATTGTTAGATTTTATTCGCCTGCCAACGAGATGATATACTTTGGAGTCATTGGAGGAGCGGCAATCCTCCTCAGTATTCTGCTCTTTTCGTTCTCCTCGAAAATTCAGGGGTATATGAAAGGGATACAGTAAAAGAACTCTTGTCCAGAATAGCAGTGTAGGGGGTAGCTCTATATCATTTGTGAAATGTCTGATTTACCCCCTTGAGAATAACGCTTTTCGCCCTATTTATGATAAGGTTCACCGTGTCGGTATTTAGGGTGAACTCGGATGATTGAGATTCTTCTTTACAATAGCATATGACTGATAAATCAGTACTCTGATTCATTAACTTGCGTGCGTGTCTAATCTGTGTGTTTTAAGGGATGATGACGTGATTTACAGCATTGAACGTAAATTATACAATGAAAATAGGTTCAACCTAATCATCAGTGCTTGACAGTCAAGCCGACAACAGACCGTGGCCTGGAGCGAGACTCGCTAAGCGGAAGCTTTGCATGATTATCCCGTTTGATCATTGTGACTTGGCTTTCTGAACCAAAGGGATAATCGTGCAAAGTGGCTTAATCTGAAAACATTGCCGATAATCCAAAATGGTTCTTAACTTTTACCGAATACTAGACTCAGGAACAATCGCAGTCAGGGATTTATTTTCAATAGGGGAAGAAAGTACGATAGACGTTGCGAATTTCCCGTACTTTACGATTTCATTCTCAAACATCTCTAAATCCGGCAGTGACTCGGTTACTACTTTCAACAAGTGATTATACTCTCCCCCGCTTATTCTATGGCATTCAATCACTTCCTGGGCGGATTGGCAGAAAGCATGAAACGATTCGCAATTCGTTGCCCGCAGCCAAATAACCGCCATCGTATGTTTACCTATCTTCTCTCTTGCTACGACCGTCCGATAGTCTTTGATAATTCCCCTTTCCTCCATCCGCCGAACTCTCTCCGTCACAGCAGGCTGGGTTAACCCAACCATCTTGCCTAGTTCCGTCATTGAGATCCTTGCATTGTCCTGCAAAGCTAACAGGATATTCTTATCAACCTGATCCAAGTGACCACCCCTTATATTCTATAAGCATATGAAGCTATATTTTTTAATTTCCTTAGCGAATGATGATAAACACCTTAGTTGCCTCATGTAACATTCTAATACTATCAAATATAATTTGTGGAGTACATTGGAAACCAAATTAAAGGAGCGAGTCCATATGGGCAAAAAATTAATTGTAATTGTTGGGGGAGGTCCCGGCGTGAGTTCTAGCGTAGCCAGAATATTCGGTTCGAAAGGGTTCAAGGTTATCCTTGTTGCCAGGAATGAACAAGCGTTGGCGGAGCTTGTGAGAAACCTGGAGGCCCAGGGCGTTGAGGCCTATGGAGCAACAGCGAACGCTGCGGATCCAGCCGCTCTTCAAACCGCGTTCGAGCAGATCAAAAGAAATCATGGAATCCCGGAAGCGCTAGTCTATAATGCAGCAGTTATTAAACTGGGGACTGCATCGAGTCTAACGGAGGCCGAGCTATTGGACGATCTGAATGTCAATGTGGTTGGGGCTTTAAGCAGTGCTCTACAAGTCATTCCCGACTTCATTGAACGGAGGAGTGGAACGATTTTGTTCACAGGCGGCGGATTTGCCTTAACTCCTTCTTATGAATTGGCTTCTTTGTCTATCGGAAAGGCCGCTCTACGCAGCTTAGTCTATACTTTAGGAGAAGAATTGGCGCCTCATGGCATTCATGTGGGCACCATCACAATTGCCGGCACAGTTGCGGTGAACACAAAATTCGCCCCTGATCGAATCGCCCAAGCGTATTGGGATATGTATGAAAAGCAGAACGAACGTGAAATCATCTATCAGTAAGAATTCCATCTGAAGCCCCAAAGGGCATCCGACCCAAGGCGCTCGAGTCTTCTGCACGACCGCGGAACGATTAATTACACGTCAATGAAAAGATACGGCCTTTTCGGCCGGGAGCGGGGGCGTTTATGCCAGGGCGGCAGCCGTGTCCGGGGAAATAAAGGCATTAAAAATGAGCTGGCGGAAACGTACCGCCAGCTCATTTTCGTGCCATATCATATTGCATGCATGTTTAGTACAAAGATGACGGCTCGGTTAGCTGGATCGCGACACCTCTCGCGACTCCAGGCACGAGGCGCTCGGTCATACGTCGGCCAGATTTATTCTCGTTCTCCTGCCGCGTATTCGCCTGGACAGACGTCCATCACTTCTCTCGAAGGCTGGATCAGCGCCATTTCGAACCTGCAAGGCCAATGCACGTCCGGCGCCATCTCCCCGTTCAGCAAGCCGGCGATCGTCTCGCCGTCACTCACCGGCACATCCGCTTCAAACAAGTAGGCTGCGACATTGAATGCATGCCGTGACACGTCGTTCGGATCCAATGTATGAAAGTGGTACTGGACATCCGGAAGGCCAAGCGCAAAGAGGCCAAGCGAATCGATCAAGCTGTCTTCGGTCCCATGAATGGTAAAATAGCGGATATTCATGCCGAATTGCAAGAACCTCGCGGCTCCTTCGTACGGATTATCCGCAATTTCGGCCGGATGCAGCAATTTCCCGCTCGATGGAATCCAGATCGCTTTGCAGGTCGGGAACAGGCTTACGGCAGCCTCCAGCCAATCCGCCAGCAAGGCGCTGCGCGATTTATAGTCCAGCCCCGCCGCCATGAAGTCGCTGATCAGCAGCTTATAGCGGCATTTTTGCAGAACGTCCTCCCCATCCGGCATCGTCCAAAACTGGGTCCGCTCCAAGTCGGTGATCGTCTCCTGTTGAAAAGGAGTAACGTCCGCCATCATCACCTGAGCCGGCAGCTCCCCTTCCTTGTAGGCTACTTTATAAGCCTCTACGGCAAACGCCGACAATGCGTCGGCTGCCGACACGATATCCGTTTTCCCGCAACGGGTTTCTAACGCGTTCCGGACGGCTTCCGCATTCGGCCGTTCCGCTTTCTCCTCAAACAGCAGATACATTTGAAACAACCGCTGAAACTCACTTTTTTCGTCTAAATTTTGCTGAAGTACGCGTTTGCTCTCCATTTCTCCCCTACCACTCCGTTCGTCTGTCGTTCCTTCTACTATAGAGATTGGCGCACGGTTCACGCAAGTCGCACCAGGAAATTGATTCCAAAGTCGGATCTATGGAACATACAGCCCTTCCCGAATCCGAACGATCATCACCGCCTGACGCCTATCAAAGCAGAACGCCTGTGATGGACGTTCTCCTTTGTATTGGCTTGGTGAAACGTGTAGGGCTGTGATGGAGCGGATGGGTAAGTTGAACTTACGTGTATGCCAATTGAATGTCAATAAACTGAACGACGATTTGGCAAATTTCACCCGCTTGGTCGTAGCCCCAATAAACTGGATAAGCGCCATCACCAAAACCGGACTGAAACAAGGGTACATGGTACTCGGTATCAGGAATCCGCCAGTTCACCCAATCGCCTCCCTCGCGCTGATACTGCGGATTTTCACGAAAACTCTTGGCAAACAGGGCAGCAAAATAATCATCGTAAAGATTGCCATCAGGATGTTCTTGATGCCACCGACTAGCAAAGTCGCAAAAAGCTTGATGCGCCTGCTTATCGCAAATACATGCCAGACCGGCATCTACATTAAAGCCAAAAAACTCTCCGTCCTCCATCTCCGAAATATCTTCATGTCCAATCAAAGCTTCCTCGAACCGGACGGCAGGAACATCGGAAAATCGCAGACGAACGGCGGCATAGCGAGCACAGTCACCATCCTCGTCCGGCTTCACCACACAGACTTCGGTTGAGTAGGTTCCAACGGGCGCCGTTTGGAAATAAGGCTGCTCCTCAATATGCCCCAAATAACATAGCGGATCGCGGACAAGAATTTGGCCGGTAGGAATAGAGGTAGGACCGATATCTATAATTTCCAGCTGCTTACCTGCAATTTCAGGCAAAGCAAAATAGTCATTTAAATCTACAGGGCATTTCAATTTGTCACGCTGCTGCTCCCACTGGGACAGCCATTCACTTGTTGGTACCATAGGCATTCAGCTCCTGAAAATAGACTCGTACAAGCAGAAAATCAGTCATGCCAATTTTACCATATCGTTCACTCCACTATCGTATCCTTACATTAATATTTTCCAAACCTTTTTTCGCATATAATATCCGACGCGAGAATGTCATACAGCTTTTGCTTGGATTCATCTAATTTTTGTTGAGCGGCTTCAATCTCCGCAATTTTTTTGTATCAGGTTTACATGGCTCATCCTTCGGTATTCCGTTCTTCGAGATCATGGATCGGATATCCCGAATCGAAAAGCCAACTGCCAAACAATATTTAACCACGTTCAAATGATGAATGATGTCTGAAGTATATACCCGATACGTACCACGAACCGGAAGTCGCCAAAATGATGGGCAACTGGAAAGTCGATCTGTAAATACCTTGATTAAACCGAAACTTACGCGCTTATCCTCATCTAAAAAGAAGGGACAGGGCGGGTGCCCTGTCCTCCTTTCTTTACTTGAATAGCAAATTATAAGAATAGCAGTATTCCATCAATGTCTACCTCTAAACCGTTTAATCGCATCCTCGGTCACCGGCTCGAAGAGGTTAAGCAGGTTGCCATCGGGATCGCGGAACAGCATAGAACGGTTCCCCCACGGCATCGTGGTCGGTTCCATTACCCAATTATCGACAAATGGCTTCAAGCGCACATATTCGGCTTCGACATCGTCGACCCGGAACTCAATAATAACAGAGCGATTATTGGCCCCTACTACGGAATCGGCGCCGAATAGCTGCGTCGTCTGGGAGTGGCCGATGGCAAGGGTGCATGATGGCACAATGAGTTCGGCAAATACGGGCGCGGGTCGCTCCGCCGAAACCCCCATGACTTTCTCATAGAACTCGACGAGACGATCCACGTCATCAGTAATGATGCGTACAGAAGCGAAATTCACAAGATATCATCCTTCCTAATAATAGGTTTGGCTGTGTCCCACAGCCGTTGTAAAAAACATGCTTTTAACTTATCTATCTCCTTTACATTTGCATGTCCAATTATAAAAAAACGCTACTGACAACGTTATGTCAGTAGCGTTTTAGAATTCTTTGGGCTTCCTCACGAATTCGATTTATAAAGCAGACATATTTATAGCCTAGTTCCTCCGGTGGCATCAATAAATTGCCCCGTGATCCATCGCGCCTCCTCAGATGCTACAAACACAACTACATCAGCAACGTCTTTAGTGGTGCCAACTCTTCCGAAGGCAGACATTGAAGCGGCTTCAGCATGAGCCACTGGGTTGGCGAGCCAATCCTTGTTCATATCAGTAGCCGTAATTCCCGGCCTTACTGCGTTAACAGTAATACCTTTTGATGCAAAAAGTGGAGCTAACGCCAAAGTAAGTGTCTCAATGGCTCCCTTGGAAGCCGAATAAATGGAATGCGTTGGACCGGCAACACGCTACTTCTAAATTGGACGGCGAAGCTGACCGTATAACGCGTTTTAAAAAAATCGATTTATTCCGACATCCTTCTGTCACAAGCTTTGGGATTGCGTTACTGAATGATCTGAATAAAAAGAAGAAGTGACCCTCTAAGGTTGTCAACTGTAAGGTCACTTCTTCTGCCGCATACCTGAAAAAAAGCAGACTTCACAAGAGGTTCTTTCAAAGCTTCTCTCTGTACATTTCAAGCTTATGTTCAATCATAGACATATTGTTCATTAGCTGCTTGATCTGATTCGCCACCCGTTCCTTCTGCCGGTTCAAAAGCCCCACACGTTCCGGGATTGTTTGGTCTCCTTGAAAGGTTAATTGGGCAAATCCCTTCATTTCTTCAATGGTCATCCCGGTATCCCGCAAACAGCACGCGAATCTCAGCCACTCTATGGCCTCCTCGTCAAAGACTCGTGCACCGAATTCATCTCGTTTAATAGGAGGGAAAATCCCTTCTTTTTCATAATATCGCAAGGTATGAATGGACAATCCCGTTTTTTCTGCTACCTGGCCGATTGAATAACTTATAAGAACCTCCTCCTTTAGCCAAGAACCTGGCTTTTCATGAAAGCCATAAATTCATCGTCACTCCATTGTTCCCGCTTCTTCAATATTTCTTCGGCATCTTTACCCGCAGGATATCTTAATTGATCGCTTTCAACCGTCGCAGCTTTATATATCGTTTCGGCAACCATTTCCGGTGTGGCCTGAAGATGGGCATTATTTTGAACGAATTTCTCAAATTGCTTGTTAAACAAATCCGTGAAACTATTATAGTCTGACAATGCCTCATGATCCAAACGTACGGCTGAACTGTACCAAGGAGTATTCACAATACCGGGCTCGATCAATTTAACCCGGATATTCTGGGAAGCCAGCTCATAGGACAACGATTCGGAGAATCCCTCCACGGCAAATTTAGTTGCATGGTATAAAGAGGTCAGAGGGAATGTGATTCTTCCGCCTTGAGAGGAAATATTTATGATCAATCCGTTCCGGTATGCCCTGAAATGCGGCAGCACCGCTTGTGTTACGCGCATGAGCCCGAAAACATTAACGTCAAACTGGTTATGAATCTGTTGTTCGGTAGCAGCCTCAAATACCCCCACAGCTCCATAGCCGGCATTGTTCATAAGTACATTGATTTGCCCAAAACGCTCTATGGCTTCATTTACTGCTCGTTGGATTGTTTCAGGCTGTTGAACGTCCATACGAGTAACAAAGACATTGTTATGGTTGATAAGCTCTGTTTCTTTTTCCGGGGAGCGCATAGTTGCTGCGACGTTCCACCCTCGTTCTGCAAAATACTGGGCAGTTGCCTTTCCGAGTCCACTAGATGCCCCTGTAATCAAGATTGTATTCATCATGTAATCCTCCCTTTCATTAGGATGTTTTTAGTATAGGGCCTAGAGTTTGCTCTATAGCAAGGCTTAAAATTCCCCCGGCCTCCATTCACGCTTGCAATGATGCAGATCTTGCTTTAATCGGAGCTTTCGGTCACCGTTTGAAAAGGTGCTTTACCGATGCGAGGGCTGGCAAACTTCTATTTTAGTAGGTGGAACTGTCAATCTTAAAATCTGAATGGATGTCAAATTCCGCTGGCCCCTTCCTTTCTGTCTTTTGCAAAACAAATTCAAATGTGGGTTCATAATATGAATCCTGCAACGTTTCTCCACCCAATATTTCTATGCTGTACCAGCCGTTTTCAATTTCAATCATCGGCTTTTTGTATTGCCGGTAATGATGAACCAAAGCGTTGACTCTTTCGCTAGTGAATTGCTCGAGTATTCGCCAAGTAAACAACATCAGTAGGTTGTTTTCAACTTTAAGCGAATAGCCGCCACGTCTAAATTGTAAATGGCTATCTGATTTTAACAACTCCGGTGTATCGCCAGAAAGATTAAATATGATTGTATAGGGATAGTTCGCAATCCCTGCCATTGGAAGTATGATACCATCAAGCACGGCATGATCGCCGCTTTCGTTTGTTGTAAACTCCATTGCTAAATTGTCCGAAAGATGATTGGACTGTTTCCAGCTCTCCAGCAGCAAAATATCTCCGAGAATGAAATAGTCTATCAGATCATTCAGCACTTCCGTAAATTTGCAGATCATTTAATACTCCTTTTTCCTCTTTTATCTCAAAGCTATAAATTCAGCTTAATTGTATCATATGGGAAAATCCTGGAATGCTTCATTTCTAGATGTTAATATTTTAAAGGTTGGGGTTACAAGCTACATATGAAGTTATTTTATAGTTCATTGGGAGGTTGCAATGGAACAAAGGCTTATGGATCAATTGAACGAGTGGCATGAAGCAGACGAACATCAGCGAATTGTTGATACGCTTTCAGCAATTCCTGATGAAGAACGGGACTATGAAGCGATCAGCCATTTGGCCAGAGCTTATAACAATTTGGGGCTTTACGAGGAAGCCCTCTCTCAATTTGATCAAATTTCCAAGGCGGGTAAACAGGATCCTCTCTGGCATTATCGGGTAGGCTTTGCTCTTTATTATTTAAAGCGATATGAGGAAGCGGCTCAAGCTTTCCGCAGATCCGATCAGTTAGAGCCCGGTGTTCAAAATACGGAATACTTTTTAAGACGGAGCATTCAAAAAGCGGAGAAGCAAAAGAGAGAAGAACTTCGGCTCGCCAGGAAGACAGCTTCCATGGAGCTTAGTAGTTCGGCCAAGGAGAAGGTTCTTTTTTCCGACTAATTTCTTTGTAATAGGGTTCCTGCTCATCCAGTGGATGTTCTAAAATATTCGTTTGGTTCTCCATAGTCACTTTACAACTCTCCCTCAAGAAACTTCATGAGGTGCAATTCAGGCTGCGCAAGGAACTCTGTAAAGCTGCATAAATCCGCATACGCCTGATGCTCCACGTCATAACAGCCTATCCGGCCTTTATTCTTGGGGTTCCAAACCAACTGCAGGTCAGAGTAATTGTCGATATCGGCGGAAAGACGCAGCAGCTTTTGCCTGCCGACTTTCATCTCAATCGTATCGGTCAATGTAAAAAAATCGATATACCCGATTTCATATTCATTTTGCGCCAGCTCAAGGCGCAGCTTATCTCCTGTAAGAAAGCTGACCAGTTCGTCGGGTAATTTATATTTTTTAAGCTCATGTTTCTTGTTCTCCACATGATGAAATTCAGCCGGTTCCAGCGATTTCAAATAATCAGCCATGACCGTATCCTTATTGCTGACCGCAATCGTATACGGCCGCTCGCCGTCTTTTTCCGCTAGAGTAACGTCTGCACCGTGTTCAATCAAAAATTTGACCATGGCCATATTACCCATACGAGCAGCCACCGTTAACGGAGTCGCCCCATAAGGATAGACCATATCCGGCCTATTATAATTGATGTCCACCCCCTGATCGAGCAAATACTTGAGTGTCTTCAGGTCGTGGTCCGATACGGCTTGACGCATTACCTCACCGCCATGCAGCTTGATGTCCAATCCCAGCTCATGAATAAGCGGAATATTTTTTTTGTTGCCATAGTAGGCCTGTGAATAGGCGCCTGACCCCGTTTGATTGAGCTTGTCCATCTCGGCACCCTGCGCTGCAATGTAACGGACGATGTCCTCCCCGCAATAGCGAACAGTTCTCAAAAAAGCTGGATTATGATGGACATTCAGGTTGACACCGTGCTTTACCAGCAGCTTTACAACCTCCATTTGCTGCGATACGAGCGCCAGATCTAACGGACTAAGTGCAATATGCTTACTAAGTTCGATGCCCTCCTCAATATCCCAGCCTGCTGCGATTGCGGCATCCAAAGCCGGAATATTTCCTTCGTAAATATGTATCGCGATTTCCGGCAGCTCCTGGAACCTGCCGATATCTTTCAGGACGATCAATCATACCACTCCTTAGCGTTCAATCATTTGTTTCATTTCCCTTGGACTTCTCAAGCGCCTTTTCCGTTGGTTGATATTAGCCCCGGATCATATAGATCTTATTTCCATTATAAAGATCGTTTGTCCCTAATCTACCTACTTTTTACCTGATTTCTGGAGCTTCGTTATCCCAATACCTACATTTCACTCGAGAAAGATTTATTTTTCTTGAGGTACGTTAGCGATAGAAGTCAACCATATCTCCAAACAGCCGTTTGATAAATTCAAGCTCGCGTTCGTTGTATCTTTCCAAAAATTCGTTCATTCTTTGCTTTTCCTTCGCATGGAGCTCATCATGAGCAGCAAATAGCTTTTTGCCGACAGGCGTTAGCCGAAAATACACTTCCTTTTTGTTATCGTTGAGTTGGGCTTTTCGCACCCAACCGGCCTTTAGTAATTTATTTGCGATCTTGGAGGTATTCCCTTTGCTTAAATTTATCCTTTCCGCGATGGAAGTGACATTGATCGGCTCCTGCTCTCCGATGCACGCAATGGTGTGCAGTTCCGTCATATTCAAGCTGAATTCCGATTCAATATGCTTCCGGATATCCTCCAGGTATGTGGCAGTTATTCGGGTTTCATATTGTTCTTTTTGCTCAAGAAACTGAACGAAAAATTCATGAATTGCAGCTTTGTTTTTATTGGCAGTATCCATGGTTATGCTGGCTCCTTGACTCATTTGTTTTATTATATCATAGATTGTTTCGTAAGAAACAAACTCGTATGCTCATATTGAGATTAGGGTTGACAGGATATAGAGTGACCCAATACAATTATATTGTTTCATATGAAACAAAAATTATATATAATTTTTATCACAGCTATTTTTAACAAGCAATAAAAGGGTTCTAACGAAACAATAATTAATGAAGGAGGTGCTTACCTGCCTATGGAAATCGTGAATCCGAAGACATTGACGGATAAGGTTACATCTGTAATTTCTCATGTCGTAGTAACTACTGCCTCTAAACTGGCCTTCATCTCAGGTCAGGTTGCTGTAGATGAAGCAGGCGCATTGGTCGGTTCAGGGGACTATTACGCACAAGCGATTCAAGTGTTCACCAATCTAAAGCATGCATTAGAAGCCGCACAAGCGGAACCATTGTACATTGCAAAAATGAATATTTTTGTGGTAAACCACAACCCGGAATTGATTTCGATTATTTTTGACGCCGGATTTCATGTGTTTGGCTCTAACTGGCCGAAGACAGCAAGTACCTATATAGGCGTTCAGGCACTAGCCGATCCTGAATGGCTTATCGAAATAGACGCTATCGTGATCTTCCCATAATGTTTAAGAAAAGAGGTTATTTATATGAAATATGAAGTCATCCTTATCGGTGGCGGACCTGTCGGCATGATGTTGGCTGGAGAATTGGCATTAGCCGGTGTAAAGGTTTGCGTCATTGAGCGGTTAAAAGAGACAACCCCATATTCGCGTGCGCTTACCGTACATCCACGAACTCTTGAAATATTAGATATGCGTGGAGTGAAATCACAATTAGTCAGTAAAGGCCGCTTACTTTCGAGAGGACATTTTGCCGGATTAGAAACTCCTTTGGATTTCTCGGTGTTGGATTCCTCTTCCAATTACACTCTCTTTTTACCGCAGAGTGAGACGGAGAAGGTGCTGGAGGAATGGACTCTTAGCCTTGGCGCCGAGGTCTGGAGAGGGGTTGAGGCTCTATCTGTGCATCAGGATGAGGATGGGGTCGACGTTAAGATCGCCGGACCTAAAGGTGAAACAACGTTAAGATCTGCTTATGTGGTAGGTACGGACGGAGCCAGAAGTTTGGTTCGAAAACATGCAAATATATCCTTTGAAGGTACAGACGCGACCTTCACGGCTATTCTGGGGGATGCCGTTCTATCTGATTTGGCTCCTATGAGTGTCATATCCCGGATTACAGATAAAGGTTTGGTCAGCATCATGCCGATCAACGATCATCTGTATCGGATCTTAATTATCGATATGGAGAGACGTAACATCTCTAAGGATGAGACCGTTACATTGGAAGAGTTTCGTTCATCGATCATCCGTACGACCGGAAGCGACCTGGGATTGAACGATGTGAAATGGATGTCCCGTTTCGGAAATGCTACGCGGCAAGCGGGGCGCTATCGGAATGGTCGATTGTTTTTGGCGGGAGATTCGGCGCACATTCATTTTCCCGCCGGTGGACAGGGAATGAACGTCGGCTTACAAGAAGCGATGAACTTAGGCTGGAAGCTTGCAGGAACAATCAAAGGCTGGGCTCCGGACTGGCTATTGGACAGTTATCATACCGAACGTTTCCCGTGGAATACGGCCTTGCTCCGGAATACCGAGGTCCAAACCCTGCTTCTGGACGTGACTCCTCCCATCACGGAACTGCGAAGCATGCTGGCTAATCTGATTCAAATACCAGAGGCTAATTATCAGATCGCTGCACAAATTTCCGCAATGGATGTACATTATGCTCCCGACGCCGAAGCGCCTTCCCATCCTTTAAATGGGAAACGGTTCAAGGATCTCAGATTAAAGCTGAAAGACGGGCAATTGATTAACTCCTATCCGTTCCTGCACAAAGGTACTTTTCTTCTGTTGCATTTCCATTCTAATGAACAGAATAGCGGCCAATGGGAAACGTATAGCAACCTCCAAGTTTTACATGCATCTTTGGCTGAGGCAGACGCGGATTGGAACGACGTCCACACGGCACTTATTCGGCCGGATGGACATATTGCCTGGGCGATTTCTCTATCAGATCCGAATCCGATGCAAAAAATAAATGAAGGAATCACTCGCTGGTGCGGAGACATTACGGATTAGTGATTCGTTTGAGGTGTGTAACCGCCTCCCCCTATACCCGGCTAAGGCAAGGTCTGTAGATGATTGAACAAGCACTGTCCTTTACGTCAATGGAATCAAGTTCTTGTCCTTAGATTGGATAAAACTTGATTCCTTAAATTCCTCTAGGTTATGGCTATCTTAGCTTTGAAGACACGCTCTAGTGGAAAAACGTACCGCCAGTTCATTTTCGCCGGGAAGCATTCCGCCTCACTTCTCAACCTTAGAATTTTACGTTGTATAGTAATTTCGCTTCAACCATAATTTCAGCCCTCCGCTTTACCACTATTTGTGATACGGTTCAGCTTAACGGGTCTATCGGCGAAAACAAATGGCGGCCATGTGGCCGCCATTGCTCATCTTTTGCAACTTGTCGTAGACTAATTTCTCATGGTCCTATTAAAGCTGACTTCATCAGATAGAGCAGCATACAGATGCCTGCGTTTCCAGAACCGTACCAATCAATTTGGCGACATCCTGATGGGGCGGATGGATAAGGTATTCATCCATGTCCTCTAAGGATGCAAACTTGGTAATCAGAATCAAATCATATGCGGAAGGGCCAGGACGAATGTTAGCTTCAGCCTGAACATCGAGAAGAACGTCTATTTTCCCTCTCATGCTCAGCAGAACGGTTTGAACTTGCTCGATATGCTTCGGACTCCGGTCCTTCAGCTTTAATAGCAAATGATTTACTATCATTTTTAGGTTCACCTCGTCCCTTATCTGATTAGCGTTCTTCTAATTGTTCCGATCCTTTGAACAGCAGTATCGTCAGCTGCTTAATCTTAAGGTTGCGGATCTGAAAATAAAAATCCAAATAAAGAGGATCCGGGAGGCCGGTTTTATCGAAATCCCCGTCAACTTTAAAAACCACCACGATTTCTTCCTCATGCTGTTTATGCTGTTTGAGTTCAAGCGTTATGTTAGCACCAAAGTGATGTTCGGCACTCCACTTTTTGATAGCAGCTTTGCCTGCCCATTCTTTGCCTTCATCAAGGACAAGAGCATCTTCCGAAAAGCAGTCCACATAAGCCTCCCAATCGGGTTTATTGGCAGCGGCTATAAAATTTTGTATAACTTGCGGAAGCAGAAATTCTTTGCTCATATCCAATAAGTACGGGCTGTTTTCCATCGTTCTGCTGAATCCTCCTTGGTATGTTTTGAATACAAGGCTAGTTTAATCAACAGAACCTGACAGCAGAGTGTCCAGTTATCTAAAATATTTTTCGGCCATTTTGGTCGTGCGATTTCTCATCTCCAGCCTGACAGACACCGGCTCAATAACTTCCAGTAGATCTCCATATGAAAGAAGATACTGATAAAGCCATTCTCCGGAAGGCATATCTGATGTGACCCGGAAAGACCCGTCTTCCTGTTTCGAAATGTCCTCTTCCTTAAACTCATCCACGATGCGATAGGCTCCAGTCGGTTCTATTTTTAATACCAGAGGGGTTCTAGGCGTTTCGTTAACCCTAACTTCTGCACGAGAAGTCCCTGTAGCCTCCATCCACTCCTGCTGAATCTCTAAGACTTGTTATCAGTATATCCGTTAAAACTGGACAATAAGATGTCAGGTTAGGGTTCGGAGAACATGCGCGGAAGATGAAAAGTCGCTGCGAAAGTTATTCCAATTTTTCTCCTGCAGCCTCGTATGCTCACATTAGAGACCAAATAGAACCGCTGGAGAACAAAAAGCGCCGCGGCGCTTTACATTTCGCCTTTTGTAATATTTGCACGGCGTATCATACCCAAGGTGAGATCACTTGTGGTAGGTTCACTGTATCATAAAAAAAACGAAAGACGCCCTATCAGGCGTCTTTCTGCATTTCAACTTCTGTAATGAAATTTTGGTGGGCTCCGAGAAAAGCCCCTCACCGCGACTGTCGCGACTGGAGATCGCGTATGAAGTCCTCGGCCAGTTGCCGCGGGACAAGCTGAACGGGATCGCGTCCGCTCAGAATCCAGAAGAAGCTCGGGCCGATCAGCAAGGCGGTGGCCTGATCGAGCGTGACTGGCAGCGTGTCCTTCCCGAGCGCGCGATCGATCACGACCCGTGCGCTGTCACCGAGCGGATCCTTCGCGGAGAGCAGCTCCGCCACGGCGGAATCGTGCTGCGCTTCGCCGAGGAGCGCCCGATAAGCAGCGCCTGCCGGTGAGTGCGCTAGGAAGCGCACAAGAGCTTCCAGGTAGGCCGCGAGGTCGTCCAAGGGATCCCCTGTCGGGCTAATCGCTAGTTCCTCCTCTGCATCGGCCGCGCTGGCCTCGAACAAGATCTCCGCTTTATGGGACCACCAACGATACACGGTCTGCCGGGATACTCCAGCCTTCTCGGAGATGCCCTTCATCGTCATTGCCGCATAACCGACCTCGACCAAGAGATCGTCAGCCGCATTCAGAATAGCCGCCCTCGCTTGCTCGCTTCGGGGACGACCGCCATGATAGTGTTCTTTGTCCATATTCATGCCTCTACTATACATGGAGAACGTGCTCCCTGTCTATTTTAGCCATATATGTGTCTAGCGCGTCCAATTGCCCTTCAACCCTGAGCGGCAAGATCATCGAACTCGCGAAAGCGTTCGCGGATACGCTCTCTAAGGACCAACTCCGTGATTTGAACCAGGACTATTCGCGGCTCCACCTCCATGAGCTGACCGAGGGACTGCATCCGCATCGACGGCCCGTCCGTGTGGATCGAGTTCTCGATGCGCAGCGGCATCATCTTCTCCGATCCTCATCCGCACGCCGTGTGGCGCGACAAGATTACGGACTACGGCGGAATCGCCCCTTAATCCAAACCTGGCACCGTTTTTCCTGCTTCAAAAATAATTACTGGACACAATGTACCGTTTCTAGTATATTAAGTTACACGGTGTCTCGTTATTGTGAAGGGACAGATGTCGTCTTTCATCCTGACGATACGAGGAACCGCAAAAATAATAGGTGCAGCCTGCAGAAGGGCTGCAAGGAGGATATTCAGATGAAAGTATTTGTCACCGGAGCAACAGGGTGGATCGGATCGGCCACCGTCGATGAACTGCTGAGAGCGGGTCACAAGGTCGTCGGACTGGCTCGGTCGGACGGTTCTGCAGCGTCGCTCGAGGCGAAGGGCGCGACGGCTCTGCGCGGGGATCTCGACGACCTCGACTCGCTTCGCTGCGGAGCGGCCGAGGCCGAGGCTGTCGTCCACCTGGCGAACAAGCACGACTGGGCGAATCCGTCGGAGTCGGATCGCGCCGAACGGGCCGCAGTCGAGACTCTCGCCGAAGCCCTCGTCGGTACCGACCGGCCGTTCGTGGTCGCCAATGGCCTGTCCGGTCTGGTTCAGGGGCGATCGGTACTGGAGACGGACCCGTCGCCAGCTGTGGGTCCGAACTCTGCCCGGGGCGGCGCAGAGAATCTCGCTCTCGACTATGTCGGGCGCGGAGTGCGGACCATCATCGCCCGGTTCGCGCCGACGGTTCACGGGGCCGGAGACTGGGGCTTCATCAACTTCCTGGTGAACGCCGCGCGTAAGCAGGGTGTGTCCGGGTACATCGGGGACGGCTCCAACGCTTGGTCCGCGGTACACCGTTCCGATGCCGCCAAGCTCATCCGACTCGGACTCGAGAAGGCGCCCGCCGGATCGCGCCTGCATGCGGTCGCGGAGGAGGCTGTCTCCACCCGGACGATTGCCGAAGCCATCGGTCGCATCCTCGGCATCCCAGTAATATCGGTCGCACACGAGAACGCCAGCACTCACTTTGGATTTGTCGGCAGCTTCTTCAAGCTTTCCATGACCGGCTCCAGTGAGAGCACCCGCCAACTACTCGCTTGGGAACCTTCCGGGCCGACACTGGTGAGTGACATCATGGCTGGCGCGTACACAGAGGCAGGACACCAATGAGTACCCCACAGACAAGGTCCCCTGGTGCCGCGATCTCTTCTCGGCATCAGGGACGGGTTCTGGCATGCGTGTGCGCGTGCACCATCCTGGTCGTGGGCCTCGTCGCCGCCATCAATCTGGCTGTTCCGATGCTCGCGGCCAGCGGGCTGCACCCGAGCTCCTCAGAGCTGCTGTGGATCGTTGACGCTTATGTCGTCGTGTTCGCCTGCCTGGTCATCCCGGGCGGCGCGGCCGGCGACCGATTCGGACGCAAGGGTGTGCTGATCGCCGGGCTCGTCACGTTCGCGGTCGGCGCTGCGATCTCGGCCGTCTCGGCGAACGTGACCATCCTACTCCTCGGCCGCGCGATCACCGGCGTCGGAGCGGCGCTGGCGCTTCCGAACTGCGTGGGAGTGCTGGTTCACGCGACCTCACCCGAACGGCGCGGCCGAGCCCTCGCCATCTGGGGCGCGACCACCGGCATAGGCGGGCTCGTCGGCAACATCGCCGGCGCGGCTTTGCTGACTACAGGATCATGGCGAACCCTGTTCATGGCCATCGTGCCTGTTGCGCTTCTCTGCGCGATCTGGACGGCTCTTGCCGTACAACGCAGCAGCCGCAGCCCACGCAGCCTTGACCCTGCCGGCACCGCCTTGCTTGTCGCAGCAACCATTGCTCTCTTAATCGGCATCATCGAGGGGCCGGAGAGCGGTTGGAGCAGCGCCGTCGTCATCGCCGCGTTCGGGGCCAGTGTCGTGCTCGGCTCCGCATGGGTCGTGGTCGAACTGCGCGTTCGTCACCCCTTGCTCGACCCTCGCCTGTTCCGCATCCCCCTGCTCAGCACCGTCAGCCTGGGTATGCTCGTGATGTTCTTCGGCAGCTTTGGCTTGTTCTACCTCAACGCTTCGCTCCTGCAGTACGGCCGCGGGTACTCCGTCCTGCAAGCCGGGCTCGCGATTGTTCCTATGTCGGCGCCCATGCTGCTCGTCGCTCGATACGTTCCCGACCTGGTGAGGCGCGTCGGTATTCCCGCAACGCTGTCCGCTGCCTTCCTCGCCATCGGCGTCGGACTGCTCGGCCTAACCTCCGCCTTGCACCAGCCTTATCTCGCCTACGCAGCCTGGCTCGTCCTCATCGGAATTGGCTTCGCTCTCGCTCTCCCATGCCTGACAGCCGAACTCACGGCGGCGCTGCCCGCCGAACAAGCCGGGGTCGCAGGGGGACTTCAATCCGCAACCCGGGAACTTGGCAGCGCCCTCGGCGTCGCGATTGTCGGCACCGTGCTGACCGTGAGCTTCACCCGGCATCTTCCGGCAAGCCTTCAACGCGACGACCCGATTCCGCGTACGGTAGCCGAAGCCGTCGCTGCGGCTCCCGCTCAGCAAATCGCTATCATCGACTCCTTCACCGCCGGAGCCGAGTCCGCGCTGCAGGTGGCAAGCGTCGTCACTCTTATCGCAGGAGTCCTCGTCGTCGCGGCCGCATTCCAGGCCAGCCGACGACGCGAAAAGAGCGCAACCGCTGTGGGTTCGACGCCCCCCGATGGATAAGAAGTGTCAGCGAGTACAGTGGATAAACTACAATTAAATCCAAAAACTTGCCGTCACTTATGATACGGTTCACCGTATCATCTATAGAGCGAAATCTTCTGACGTTCATTCGTTGCCATGTACCAACCAGTTGTTGAATGATATTATAAAGAAATATGACACTGTTCAGGAGGTAGTCTGATTGGAGAACTTTATGAAAGCGCTGGATGAAGCCATCCATGCATGGTCTCAACTGGGTGAGCAATGGGAGAAGATCGAAGCCGACTTTAGTGATAAGATTTCCGGAGGGTATCCTTTTGACAAGGATTTTCGGGAAATACTCTTTGATTTGATGGAATGGAGAGAAACCATCAACAAGTAAAAAAATCTGCATCCAAAAGAGGCTGAATGAATTCTCAGCCTCTCCTCTGTTTCACCACTATTGCCTCTCTTTTGCAAGCTGGATAAATGAACCTAAATCCATTAACCAGCTCTGCTGATTGGGTTTATATGTTTCATGAAGCCGTTTTGGTAAAATAAGTTGCAGATTGCTCGCTTGCATCTCGTCAGTCTGGTTCTCGCTGATTCCCGGTTCGAGTGTAAAGAGATGCTTGTTCTGGATCCGCTGAGCTTCAGCCAACACCTGCCGCCATCGGTCCTTGCAAGTGGATTTAACGCCTAGCATAGTCAATCTTGATTCAGGGAACGACATATCTCGGTAATTGTCGATATGTGGAAATAAAAAGTCAGGTTTGGACTTATTTTCCGTTACTGGCGTTCTGGAATAGGTCAGACTATGAACTTTGAAAATTTCCTCCAGATGATTCTCCAATGCGTAGCCTACACGTGATTTTCTGCGATTATGGACACTGAGTGAAAACTGGATAAATCCTTCAACATCAGTTGTTCCTTCATCCCGGAAGCCATCTTCAAGTCTTCTGGCAACCATATGGCGTTCAAGACGTTTGAACAGTTTTTCCTCATGTTCAATCCACTTCAACAGCGTTTGGTCCGGTTCCTCAATCGGTGAAACATCCTTGAGCGTCTTTCGGGCCAACATCGAGAAAACCGACGTACTGGGAAATCCAGAATTTATATAAGGTTCAATTATACTGTCCAGGTAGCTGCCATCGGGATCTGATACCTCGATACCCAACTCCTCGAGAATATAGCGAACAACAAAATCAACTTCCGGATCCTTGCCATCTTCAAAAGACTGATACGTGAACTGCTTGTCTATCAGTTGAACATCAAACAGCCACAACAATTGGTTCTCAAAAGTACTTTCTGCAGGAACTACAATGATATAAATCTCTTCATCGGGCCTTTTGGCAACTATAAGTAGATCGCCCTCTTTGGCACTATCCATTACGGGATTACTGTTAAAATATAACCTGTATTCGGGTGACCTGTGTGCTTGTTTCTTTCTTGAGTCATACCACGTTACTTTTCCCTCGGAAGTGATTCCTTCATTTTCTCCGGACAGCCACAAAAATCGGGCCGTGAATGATCTCTCCCCGTCCCCCAACAGATTCCTCAGGAGCCTAACCCCGTTAAACTCATGTTGATTAGACTTGGAACGGTTCGCCTCGACTGCACGAAGTCGTTTTATTGCTACCCCTTCAAAATACTGCGAAAGAAAGCCTCTCTTCATACGATAACATCCTCACAAATGATGGTTTGTCAGCATTGCCCACCAATCTCTATCGATGCCATATCCGTCGTGTGCAACCATTGGGCACAAAGCTCTATTACTTCTTCGCTGTCGATGCGGTATTTCCCTTTCAGGGAACACTCCCATACAATTCCCACTCTCCATCCCATCTCCTGAAGGCGAGTCAAGTTCTCACTGTCCACTTCCATATTCCGATTTATCTTGTTACGCCAAAATTCCTCATTGGAAGATGGCCATTTGAACAGATGACAGGAATGTCCATGCCAGAAACAGCCATTTGCAAAAATGACCGCCTTGTACCGGGGAAAGACCATGTCCGGTTTTCCCGGCAGGTTCCGGTCGTGGAGTTTATACCTGAAGCCCAGCTTGTGAAGGCCTTGTCTGAGAATCATTTCAGGCTTCGTATCTTTGCCCTTGATACCGGACATCATTCTACTTCTTTTCTCTGGTGAAACGATATCAGCCATAGGCCTCAACCTTTTCAAGAAGCATTTCAACCTGTTCGGTATCCTTGGCCGTTCTCATTACCTTGAAGATATATGGAAGCATATGCGCTGCCACAGCCTCAACTACAGGTACAGCAACTGAATTTCCGAATTGCTTGTATGCCTGAGTGTCGGAAACAGGAATCTTGAATGGGGGGTGTCCGGGCTTGTCGAACCCCATCAGTCTCGCACACTCACGCGGTGTCAGTCTCCGCGGGTTCCTTCCTTCCTGCCTGATCAAAATTTCGGAGCCATCCTTGTAATATCGAGCAGATAGAGTGCGTGCTACGTCTTCAGGGCCAAACAATCCATAACCAAAGCCGTTTCCCTTCGCCCTGTGTTTTTCCGCATAGTTCTGAAGGTATTCCCAAAGCCGATCACTCAATGTGTACTTATCTGCCACCTTGGCTTCAGGGGCTTCAGTGTAGGGGGGTTCAGGATCTTCCGCTCCGTTTTCCTGATGGAGGATCGAACCGAGTCTGGGCCCAACCTCTGGAAGAGTCATATGTTTGAAATCAAACCCGACGTCATCACGGAATCCTACAATAAAAATACGCTCCCTGTGCTGAGGAACAAAATGTTTTGCATCAATAACCCGGTAATCAACATGATAGCCCAATTCCTCTTGCAACGTTCTCATGATTACCTTAAAGGTGTTTCCCTTGTCATGACTAACCAGATTTTTCACGTTTTCAAGCAGAAATGCTTTGGGTCTGTGATGCTCTATCATTTGTGCAACGTCAAAGAACAGCGTACCCTGTGTAGCGTCATGAAACCCGTGGGGACGACCCAGTGAGTTTTTCTTTGATACACCGGCAATAGAAAATGGCTGGCAAGGAAAGCCCGCTACTAATACATCGTATTGAGGCATCTTGTCCAAATCAACATCACGAATATCACCATTCACCGGATGATCACAATCATAATTGGCTTGATAAGTTTGTCTGCAAGCCGAGTCCCACTCACTTGTAAAAACACATTTGCCACCGATCGATTCAAATGCTTTACGTAAACCTCCGATACCTGCAAAAAGATCGATGAACCTGAAATTGGCATTTTCTGAGTGTTGTCCTGAACGTACATTGTAGATGGCTTTAAGTTCCCGAAGAAGGTTTTCCTCAGGGGCTGATTCGCCCTTTTCCCAGCGGTAGATGGTGCGTTCGCTTTTTCCGAGCAATCCTGCAACCTCTTTGACAGAGTAACCCATTGACTCTCTTATGTGTGCAAATTCAGTATCCTTGAATATTTTCATTGTCATCCAGCCTCCCTGTCAAAAATATTCCCAGGGGGAATGTTTTTGACATAAGAATACCATAGGCGAACAGACTTTCGCAATTGATTTTTACATCTCTGCGTTGTTTATCATGAACACAGCCTGTTAATCAAAGGAGAATCCCGTAAAATGTCTATCAATAATGCTCTAATCTTGCAGTTAGTAAAAAAACAATTCGAAATTAACGATCTCGCGGGCCCCTACCAGCAAAACATTTGGGTCATGGTCGCAGCCGCCTCCCCATTTGCTAAACATCATGCGGGGTGTACTCTAGGAAGAGAAACACCTACCCACACCATTCGACTTGTACTTCGCACAACAGATAAGGAAGGTGCGAATGACTACGTAGACGGAACAGACGTCTACGTTAGGCTAGACCAAGAAAACCAGATAGCAGATTTCGTGTGGGAGGACCTCTGGGCAGAGGGACCTCCCATTTTTCATGGCGGGACGATCCCCGACGCACTCCGATGGGTACGAGATCTCGCAGAACCTTTCTACATTCAGCTTAGGGACCCGTTCCTGACACCTGAACAGTGGATTTCCCTTAACGGCCATGACAAGGACTTCGCCGAGCCACAGTTTAAGGACGATCAGAAAGAAGAAAGACGCATGATAGACGACGACCTTGGCCTACCCTTCTGATCAAACAGAATTTCGTCAATTACGTCGATTACGTCAATTCCGCTATCAAAAAGAAAAAGGAGGAGCCCACAATGGCCCTAACAATCAGTGAGAACAAGAAAAAAGCCATCATCACTTACATTAACGATCACTTCGACGAGCACATGACACACTTCCCCTACGCCAAGTACCCAACCGAACCGCTCAACCAGTGGCGCGAGCAGTTCTCCGATCCGAAGGCAGTCGACCCGAAGACGATTCGCACAGCGCTGTCCTGGCGCGGTGGATTCTGGCAGCGGAAAGACGCACCCTACGCCCAGCGGCAGACTGCCCTGTCCGTCGTCAGGTTATGGCCGGAGTTCGTGCGGGAGGAGGCTGCTGAACCCGCCCATGTGTTCGACTACTGGACAAACAGGCTCGAAAACGACCCCCTCGCCTTCGATACCGCCTCATTTCTCGCCCACCTGATCTGCCCTGACGCGCTAGAGCTGGCGGACGCACAGCGGTTAGAAGCGATGTGGGACCTCCTCATGGAGGTCAGGCATGATGGCGGCGAGCCTGACGACGGCTTCAGCCTGGACGGACTCCTGCGTTACACCGACTTTTTCCGGGCACTGCTCCCCAAGATGCAACCCAAAGATGCGGATCAGACGCGTGTTCAGCTGGACCGCTTCCTGAAGGCGTACGGGAACCGGCACGCGCTGGCCAAGCTGGCGGACAAGACTCCGCCCACCATTGAGCCCGTGATCCAATCACTGAATTGGGGAGCCATCGACTGCAAGAAATACGCTCCCGAACGAATAGCGGGAAGGGCAAATGCGGACGTGCTGTTCGCCTGCCTGCTCCTCGCCCTCGACAGGAAGCCGGAACGCAAGGAAAAGCTGACCGTAGGGGAAGTTGCCGAACTTGTTCCGCTCGGAAGCGGCGGCGTCTGCAATCCGGGCAGCTACCACTATGCCATGATCGCCCTCTTCGGGGGCCAGAAGGGACGTGACTTCTTTACATTCGAGGATGAGACGCTACATACGGCGTTCACCGCCCAGGCTAACCAATCGAGCCGGGATATGCGCTTCTACCGCAAGCATTTGGATGCATCTATCAACATCAATCCGAAGTACGCCCGCTCTTGACCCCAAGTTTGCATCATTTGCGTCGACGGCGACAAGGACGGTACCGACGCTTTTTGGAACAACAACAAATCCTGAACAATATCAATTTCCATTGAAAAGGAGACTCACCCATGTTCAACAATAACCGTATCGCTCCACAGACAAAGCAGGCAGATCAACTGCTCGAGCAGGTCGAGGCGTCACAAAACCTGCTGACCGGCATTCTTCTTCATGTCGACAAGCATTCTCTTAGCCTTAACATCTCCACCGCATTCCCAGTGGGTCTCGAAGCTCATTGCCAGTTTTCAAAAGCAGATCGGAAGCCATTGAAGTGCAGGCTTAGTCTCATTTACCGAGCGGTAAGGCCTTGACAATAAATAGAAGGGCGAGCGCTGCAGCCTACGCCGCCCGCTCGCCCCCCTCTCACGATTCGTGCTCTGCTTTCCTGTCAAAAGTATCGAACATGTCCTTCGCCACACGATGCACCAGCCTGATTTCCGGCAGGCTCCGGTCCCGGAGCAGGGACAAGTGAATGTCCAGGATATCCTGTTTTTCCAATTCCCCGTCCAAATCCGCGACCTCGTCCAATCTACCAAACTTAAGTGCCTCTACCGGGTCGGCCCCCAGGGCCGACATGATTTTTTCCAGTGAATTCAGAGAGATGTTCCGGTTACCCCTCTCTACGCCCCCGATATACGAATCCTGTAGCTCGGTCAACTCTGCCAGCCTGGCCTGCGACAGTCCCTTCTGCACTCTTAACTGCTTGATTCTGGCGCCTACCAGCGCCAAGAAGTCAGACATTCCTACCACCACCCTTATCCAAAGGGTAGGAAATAACGTCTCTATCGGACAGAGCACCAAACTAGAAGAAAATGTTGTAAATAATACTTATCCTGAATTTCGAAAGTACTGCGCATTAAAAACATAAAAAGGGCTCCAAATCTTTGGTAGAATGGTGTTTGTCCAGGACAACATCACCCAAAGAGAGGAGCACCTTTTAGGTGAAGTCTACCACACCGGTCAGCAAAATCAAGAGCGAATTTTCGCTGCAGAACGCCACGAGTTTCGGCGGCGTCAAAATCTTTTTGGCCTATCTCGAAAAAATCAAGCTCGCCGAGGCCATGCAGCGCCTTTCCGGCGGCAAAGCGCACAACGCCATTTTTCCTGTTCATCGCATCCTGCTCTATCTAATGGTTGGCTGGATGCTGGGCTGCGGGCGTATTTTTCATTTCCGCAAGTTACAGCACGATGTGTTGCTTTGTCGTTTTCTGGGAGGCCGTCTGCCGCATCACAGTTTGCTGTACAAGGAGCTCGCGCGTCTGGGCAGATCCTGCCCGCAGCTCCCGACGGAACTGCGCAAGCTGAATATGGAAATCATTCATCTCTGCTTGCCGTCCAAGCCAATCCTTGATCTGGACTCCTCGGTGGAGACGGTATACGGGGAGCAGGCCGGCGCGGCCAAAGGCACCAATCCGCATAAGCCCGGACGAAACAGCTACCATCCGTTGCTGGCTTTTGAAGGGCAAACCCACTTGAATCTGAATGCGAGGCTTCGCCCCGGCAACACGCATTCTTCAACCGACGCAATCGACTTTTTGCAGCAAACCTTCGCACTGCTCGGCGAGCGCCAAGTGGCGTACGCCCGGTTCGACAAAGGCTTTGGCGGCGAGGATTTCTACCAACTGTGGGAAGGCCGCAAGATCGGTTACGTCGGCAAAATGAAATGGACCAAACGCCTCGCAAGCGACGTGGCGGCTTGTCGCTACTGGACGCGCTATGTCGACGAGGACTGGATCATCGAGGGCATCACTTTGATTTACAAAGCTACGTCCTGGAAAAAGCCCCGTCGCGTAGCGGTCATTCGTAAGACGCAAGTCTGCGAAGACGGTCAAGGCCGCATCGTATTCGACGAGGACTGGCATTATGAAGCGATTGTAACCAACCTGGAGTGGGAACCAATTGACCTATGGCGCTTTTACAACCAGCGTTGCTGCATGGAAAATTACATCAAAGAGGCGAAAGACGGTTTTTCCATGGACCGGATCGCGACCAGTGATTTTGAAGCGAATGAAGTCGATCTGCTGATCAAGTTGCTGGCCTACAATTTGTTCGAACGCTTTAAGCGCGATTGTTGCGAACCGATGCATCAGGGTTATACGATTGCAAGATTCCGACTGGAGTTCTTTCATTGCGCGGCGACGCTTGTTCGGCATAGTCGCGCGGTCGTGCTCAAGCTGATCAAGGATTTCGACGGTCGTCATGCATGGAAACGAATCGAAGCCAAAGTGGTTCAATTGGAGTGACGGCTTCCAACATTTCACATGGAAAACAACAATGCCCCTTTTCTGGGGAGGGGGGAGTTATCCCCATGTGGATATTGGTTTCAAAATTTCGCTGGTCCCACTCCCACTTATTCACAGTTGTTGATCCGCTCCTGGATGATCGCCACCGCATTCTTATGCGCTTTCGAAATTCAGGCTTATAAGTTCTTATAATGAGGATATAGTACGAATAGTACCTGAGACGCACAAATTCGACATTTTACTTGCGTGGGTACGGCCACCATTACGAAAGGAGAAGAACAAAGAACTACTTATGACACAGCATTTTTGCAGACCAAATTTCTAACATAGGAGCGATTTGCAAGTGAGCTCATTCGGAATCATTCTCGGCCTTATTGTTGGTATTGTCCTATTTATTATGCTGAACCGGATGTTCAGCATTACCTTCGGCGGGTTCTACAGCATGATAGTCGTTTTTGGCATCTGCGTCATGATCGGTTTCGCCATTGTAGAGTGGGGAATCGGCTTTATCAAACACCATTACATCTGGACTGCCATCATTGTCGTCGTCCTTGCACTAATCGCTTATGGAGCCAAAAAGGGAGTTCCAAAGAACCAGCAGGAATAAGCCCAATGAATTATGAATTTCCCACATGCAGGAAGGATTTTCCTGACATGTCGAGAATTATTGTCTGATGTCGAAATTAAACATAGAGGGGATACTAGAAAATGAAGCTTTCAAAAGTCAAAGTCATTGTCTCGCTACTCTGCGTGTTTCTGCTCGGGTTCGGAGTAGCTACAGCAGCCACGAACCCCATTCTCAAGATCGGGCTGGACGGGTTTACCCTGACTACGAACAAGGGCAAGATACAGGTCGGAAACAAAATGGTACCCGCAACGATCGCTCAGAACGGGACTACATACATCGCTGTACCAGCCATCGGAACGGTCTTCCAGGCAAATTATGCGTTCGACTCCAAAACGAGCACCTTCATGTTCAATAGCTATAAGAAGGATCAGGACAAAGCGCAAATTCAGAAGCTTCAAGGCCAGGTCTCCACTCTGAAGCAGCTTCTGGCCCAGGCACAATCAACTAAAAATAAGGCAGACGGCTGGCTGGAATATCATTCAAAGCACTTTACGCTACTATACACGAAGCAATATGAAAAGGACGTAGAAAAAGCCGCTGCCGATTTCGAACAGGGGTACAACGTCGCAACCACAGAGTTTGCATCCCTCGTGCCAGAGATCGGTAGCATTCTGAACGACGGTCTTCATCCAATCTATATTTATTTGCATCCTGTTGCGATCGATAATGTTGATGAGGGGAACGCCTATAATAAAACCTATGGCACTGACAATGTATTGAAGACAGAGATTCACGTTCTGACGCCGTCCGCTTATCAGAAAAAGTGCTGTACGCTCGATGGAGGCACTTACGATGATCCGTCTTACTTCACCCATTTGTTCAAGCACGAATACATCCACACTCCGCAAACTCTTTTACAAGAAACAATTCGCCGGGGAGATAAAACAGGATGGTTTACTGGTGGAGAAGAGATGCAATGGATCAAGGAGGGACAAGCAGAATACCTGGCGGCAAAAGATACCGACGATCTCAAGAAAGACAAGACACACTGGAAACCAATCATACTTGAGAAGCCCCAGGAGCATATCATCATCTATAAAGACAATATTTCCGTGAAAACACAGTATATCGGCGGTTACATGTTTACAGCATTCTTGTACGAAACCTACGGTAGCGACAAGTTCAACAGCTTCCTGGCAAGCACACAGCCGACGATGGAAAAGGCCTTTGTTCAAACGTTCGGCAGCCTCGAACAAGTCAACACGAGATGGCTGGAGTGGTTGAAACAATAGATGACTTAATCCTATAGAAAGCACACTTCCATGAAAAGAGGAGAAGGAATCCTTCCCCTCTTTTTGCTAAGGTTCTGTTTTCTTTTTTTCTCTTTTTTCGTTGTTTCTTGTTGACAGGCAAAAATTGATCTGCTAGTATGCTATTACAAATCAATATTTGGCCGAGGCAATGAAGGATCCTATGGCGTGGAGTCGCCCATAGGATCGAAACGCCACGTAAAAGCGAATCACTGAGATGATGAGCGCCAGTCAAAAAACCTGCTATTTCAGAGGTCTTTTGCTGGCGCTCTTTTTGTTTCCCATTATTTCGCGCCAAACTGAGATCTTTCGATCTTGCAAACCGACTGAGAAAACCACCACGGTGTCTAATCCATGCGGTCAATGATGCCGAACACGCCAGATTCCTCAGGCCGGTAGATTTAATCAGGCAAGTCTAATCAATCTCAACACCGAAAGGGGAACCAAAGAATGAAAAACATTCCTGCCAAAAAGAACAAGGAAAAAATCAAAAAGAAAGTACGGAACAAGCCAGCCCACACAAACGCCCAGAAACTGCAGGAGGAAACATTCGACCTCGACGGGTTCCTGCCTGTTGCGAGCAAGCAGGGCAAGCATCGCGCCACGCAAGCAGGCGCATTGACCATTGTGAACACGACGAAACATGGCAAGCGAATTGCCATTTCCTCGGAAGTTATGGAGAGACTCGGCTCTCCCTCTGAAGTGCAGATCCTGATGAATCACGAGGGTATTGCGATCGGCCACTCCCTTCAGGAGGACGGACCTCAATTCCGAATCCGAACTACCGGAAAGAAAGGTGTTGTTTATTCCAGCGAACTCGTCGATGAATTGACGGAAACCTTCAAATTGAGTTTCGACGGCATTTCTTCCCTATCTTTTCCAAAAGTTCGCTTTGCTTCATTTCAAAACGGTACCCTGGCATTTATTCAAATTCGCTAAGGACAAGGCGGTGAACCATCATGAGTGAACGTTTACAGAAGGCCAGCCTTATGGCTGAGGCTCTGAATACCATGACCACAGAGGACGCAGTGTGCGCCATGTCCGTCGCAAAACTAGGACCCAGGTACCTTCCGGTTTGCCCTCCCGATCATCAACATGTTTCTGAGCAACATAAGGCAGTTTGCGGCCGGCCCGGAAAGTCACCCACCATTGCCCAGTGGCCTCAGAAGGCAACTGACGATCTGGCCACCTTGCGCAAATGGTTCGGAGGCCGAAACCGGAATGTCGGGATGACGCTAGGCGGAGAAGTCGGAGTGGTTGGGTTCGACGTCGATGGCAAATATGGAGAGGAGAGAATGAATGACCTATTCGACGGCGACATACCCCTTACATGGCAATTCTCCACTCCCGGTGGAGGAATGAGATTCCTTTTCAGCGTGCCAAAGGGCCAACGGTTGCATAAACTCGTCGACGCCAAGTCTGGCGCCTTGCACGAGGAGCTTGCCCTTCTCGCTGACGGTCAGATGACCGTTATCCCACCATCCCGGCACCAAAGCGGAGGACAATACCAGTGGATGCCAGGCAAAGGTCCTGGTGATCTGCCGCTGGCGGTTCTCCCCGCCAGCGTGCTCGCAAAAATGAGATCGTTATGTACCCGCAGCGAACGACAGAAGTTCATGACCGGAGAGGGCCCTGATATCCCGCTTCGGAGGCGTTCATCTGTCGCCCCGACCCTATCCGATCCGAACTTGAAGGAACTTGTCAACAAGTGCCTAAGAGTCGGGCAGGCCGTTGCCGAGCAGGCCAAAGAAGGCTGCAATGAGGTGCGATGGCACGCAATTACGTCCATGCTCGTGCGCTCAGGATTTCCGAATGCTGCTCTCGAATTCTCCAGACTCAGCAGGAAACATGACGGACGCAGCGAGCAGCGCATCCGGGAGATGGAGGCTGAGTGGGACAGTGCCCCCTATGGCCCGACCCGGTGCGTGACCCTCGGCTGCGACGCCAGGCAAATCGCCTGCTGTCACGGCTCGGTAAGGAAGAACCGACAGACGGGGACGCCCTCCAACTCGCCTGCAGCGTTCCTGTCCGGTCATGCTGCACGAACTTGGGAAAAGCCATCTTCTCCCGCAGATTATGCGAGGCTACTTTCGGACAGGTACGCTCTGGAGGATGGTAACCTATGCATCGTAAGTGTTAACAACGATGGCATAGCTGACTACAGGCCGCTGGCGAATTTCGTCGCGCGGATCGCCAAAAGCATCACGAAAGACGACGGCGCCGAGCGGATCACGCTTTACGAGGTCGACGGAGTCATCATACCCTCCGCGAAAAGTTTACCGCCGATCCGCGTCCAAGCCAGCGAGTTCGATAACATGAAATGGCCAGCCATATGGGGACCTGAGCCAAATATCCTCCCGGGCAACTTGGTTCGGGATACCGTGCGCCACGCCATCCAGTCGACAGCCCCGAAAGCAGAAAATGAGCAGGTTTTCGCCCATCTGGGCTGGGTCAAGATTGAGGGGCAATGGAAGTACCTCCATGCGGGTGGCGCACTCGGGCGTCCGGGGATACAGGTGGAATTAGACTCGAGGCTGAAAAACTACGCGCTACCAGGCATCCCCTCAGATCCCAAAAAGGCGATGAAGGCGAGCCTGCGGCTGCTGGATGTGGCTCCGCACCGGGTGACGCTTGTGCTCTGGAGTCTGGTGTTCCTCTCCCCACTCTGCGAATTGCTACGGGAAGCGAACCTGGAGCCAAAATTTCTCGTCTGGCTGTACGGTCACACGGGATCAAGAAAAACAACAATCGCCAAACTGTTCCTCAGCCATTTCGGCAACTTGCTGGAGCATCCACCCGCCAGCTTCAAGGACACTGCCAATGCGGTGGAGAGGCGCGGGTTCGACACAAAGGACTCGCTGCTGCTCATTGATGATTACCACCCAACCAGTTCTCCTCAAGAGCGTAAATCAATGGAACAGTTGGCGCAGCAAGTCCTGAGGGGCTACGGGGACAGAGTGGCGCGGGGGCGGATGAAGCAGGACACCAGTCTGAGGCCGGATTACCCTCCGCGAGGTATGGCGATCGTGACGGCCGAGGACATGGTGAGTGGTGGCTCAAGTGTCGCGAGGCTGTTTCCAGCCGAGCTCAGGCCCGCTGAAGTCGACCTCGAGCGCCTGACAAATGCGCAGTCACGTGCCCACAGGCTGAGTGAGGCGATGGCGGGCTATCTGGTGTGGGTGGAACATCTCATGAACAAACCGCGCGACGGGCAACTTCAGACCCTGTTCGCCGAGAAAAGGAACAAGGCGGCCCGTCTAGGCGTTCACGGCAGACTGGTAGAAGCGTCGGCACTGCTGCATGTCGGCCTTCAATTCGGGCTCGAATACGCGGAAGGCATCGGTGCAGTCTCGTCCAAAAAGAAGCGTCAGTTACTGGACGAAGCCTGGGAAGTTTTCCTCAGTGCGGCTAGTGAGCAAGGCGAGAAAGTGAGCGAGGTCAACGCAACCACCCGCTTCGTCACCATCGTCTCTCAGCTGCTGGCTAACCAAACCATTTATTGCGACAGTCTAAACCCGGCTTATACGCCGAGATCGAACGCATCTGCAGGAAACAGCACGCATGTAGGCTGGTTAGATGGTAGCTATTTTTACTTTCTCCCCGAGTTGATATTCAACACGGTGAGCGAGTTCCTGTCCAGGCAGGGGGAGCAATTTCCGATTTCCCCACCGACCTTGTGGAAGGAACTCGCCGACGCAGGAATGACGCACTACGAAAAATCGAAGGAAAACGGCAAGGAGCGTCGCCATCTGCTTGTGAAAAAGACGATCCTCAAACAACGTCAGAGACTCCTCTGCATTAAACGAGAGGTCCTGTATGAAAAGGCCGAAGATGAGGCCCAATCCGGGAAAAGAAAGGGAAGGGGCGTCATTTCAAGCAATGATTTGGAGCTCTGATCACCCCCCTTGACAGGGGGCGTTGCCCCCGAAAGGCGCGGGGTCGGGGCCGTGAGGAAACTCAAGCGGGGCAAGGACATCCGGGAAAAGCGCCCCCTTTGCCCCCAGATTAAAAAGAGAAGAAAAAAAAAGAATTGAAAAAGATCCCCCCCCTGACAAGAAAAAAAGCTCACCCTCCCGCCAGGTACGGGGGCACGGGGGCGTTGAATAACGAATTCGATGCGCCGCAGGGGTTGCAGCCGATTTTGGGGCTGGGGCGCAGTCCTGCGGTCGGGGCCTCGGTGCCCGTCATCGGAGCCAATCATTCAAAAGCTAAGCGGAACCGGATTTCACTTCCTGCCTCACTGGCCGTGGTGGATGTCGCAAAAGACGAGCCCGAAACGAGGAAGATTTCATATAGATATTATTCCTATGTACCCCTGGAGTAACAGAGGGACCCATCATCTATTTGGAGGCGATCCGCTTGTTTACAATTACATGTACGGCCGACCTGACTCGTGTCGCTGGCACCCTACCCGCTCCCTTTGCCGAAGTTATCAAAAGAGAACTGGACAATTTGCTTCTGATGCTCGATTCGGAGAGGAGTACCTCCCAATTTCGAATCGACTCCGTAGGCTACCGAATTGTCTGCCTGGAACATATGGAATCGGAAGACAATCTCGCGACGGTCAGCCTCGTCAAGCCATTTTATCAGATAGAGTACGTCGAGCTGTTTGAGGTGTGCAAGATACTGTTTTACCGAATTCTGCTTATGCATGATAACGAATGCTTCACAATCGCTTTGTCACCGAAAGAAACCCAGAATGCCGGACTTGAAGCCTGGTTAAGTGAGCAATGCGAGCAAGGGAGAAATGAGGCATGAGCCATTCCGACAATCCAGCCAAGCGAATTCAAGTGGTCAGCCTCCGCATGGTTCGGGAGCGTACATCGCTCCTCTACCCTCAACGCAGGATCATCAATCCAAAAGATGCCGCCGATCTCTTCCGGCAGTTTATCGGGGACTGCGACAGAGAAGTCTTCTGTATCATGACACTGGACACGAAGAACCAGCCAACAGCCTTGCATGAGGTATCTTGCGGTACGCTCAATGCCTCGCTGGTGCACCCAAGGGAAACTTACAAGCTCGCCATTCTCGCCAATGCCGCATCCATCATCGGATGCCACAACCATCCGAGCGGGGACCCGACGCCAAGCTCCGAAGATGTCGAAATCACCGAACGCATCCGGGATGCGGGTTTGCTTATGGGGATCGAGCTTCTCGACCACATCGTGCTGGGAGAAGGGAGCTTTGTCAGTCTGAAAGAACGAGGACTTATGTAAATCATCTTAAGAAAGGGGCACCACCACCGATGCCAAAACCCACTTTCGCTCCGCGCGCGGCGACCAAAGGAATCTGGGACAACCTTCACCATGACTTGCCGTACATCCTGTTTAAATTTATTGACGCGCAACTGGATCAGGACCTGGAGATGGATTACCTGCAAATCTTCGAATTGTCAGTGCGAGACATCGAGGGGAAGAAGGTTCAGCATATCATTCACTGCCAGGAGCAGCCTGAAAGACGTACCGAATACACGCTTGGCGGCATCGAAAATCCCGTCGACCTCACCGTCTGGATCGTCGACGAGGGCATTCACGCCCAAATCATGCTACCCGAAGAATATTGAAAACTACAAACACCAGGGAGGAATCAGCCGTGGATATCATACAAGAATCGAACGAACAAGACCTGTTTATCGACGTCCTTGCCGACATGATCTGCCAATACATCGATGCCGAACAGGAGCGGCAACAGCGCGCAGCCTTCTGGCTGAATTACCCCGCAGGTCTGGACATCGAAGCGCAGATCGTCGCGTAGGGGCTTTATGAATCACGATAAACAACTGGCCGCCCTGTACATTCGCGTTTCAACCGAGCAGCAGGTCGAGGGCTTCAGCCTGGACGCCCAAAGGGACGCCTTGCAGGATTACTGCCGCAAGTCTCACATCGAAGTTCACAAGGTTTATGTCGACGCGGGTCGCTCGGGTAAGTCCATCGAAGGCCGACCGGCACTTCGCGAACTTCTGGAAGACGCCCGCAGCGGTCGCTTCCGGCAAGTCGTGTGCCTGCGGCTGAATCGGCTCTCCCGCAATCTGAAGGACCTCCTACACATCGTGGAACTGCTGGACAGGCACGGCATCGCACTGCGCAGCCTGACGGAGGAGTTCCAGACGGACACGCCGATGGGCAAGTTCGCCCTTCAGATGGCCGGGTCCGTGGCCGAACACGAGAGGCGGCAAATCGCGCAGAACGTCCGCCACAGCATGCAGCAGCGCAGCAGGCTCGGCAGATGGAACAGCGGCAATCAGGTTCTCGGATACCGATGGGTCACCCATCCCGACGACCCGCGCCTTTCTTACGTGGAGATCGTTCCCGGGGAGGCCGAGCGGGTCGCCTCCATTTTCGAGATGTACGCCAGCGGCCTCGGCCTGAAGGCCATCGTCAACCGATTGAACGGACAAGGCCACAGGACGAAGCGCGGCAAGGCCTTTCATAGCATTTCGGTACGCGGCATCCTGACCAACGTGAACTACATCGGCAAGATTACCTACACGGACGAGCAAGGCAACAAACAAACGGTGGATGGCGAGCACGAGTCAATCGTCCCGATAGAACTTTGGGAGCGTGTGCAGCTTCGGCTTACCGGAAGCTCTTGCCCGCCTACAAAGCGTATCACGCGTCCCTTCCCGCTGTCCGGGCTTCTCAAGTGCCCGAGCTGCGGAAGCAGTATGATTCCATCCCACGTTTCACGGCAACGAAAGAACGGCGTTCATTCCAAAAGCTTCTACTATGTGTGCAGCCGCTACAACTCCGGAGGAAGCGAGGTTTGCCGGGCGAATCATATCCGGGCAGATGAAGCCGAAGCCTGGGTCGAATCCCGGGTCCGGCATTTCATCACCCATCCTTCCGTTGCCCAGCGGCTGGTGGAGGAGATCAATCTCAGGCGGGACAGGAAGCTGCTACCCATCCGGCAGGCACTGAAGCAAATCGACGTCCAGCTCGCCTCTCAGAAAAATCGAAGCCTCCGCTGTTACGAACTTTTTGAGGACGGGCACATCGATGCCCCGGAACTCAGAAAAAGGCTGGACGAGATTCGGGCTGAATCAGGGCTTCTGGAGGAAGAGCGGGAAAAATTAGAACGATCTGTAGCCGGACAGCCCGAACGCCCCATTCCTGAGGCGAGCATTCGGCAAGCGCTGGACAGCTTTCGGCCCATGATGCGGAACGCCTCACCTGAACAGCAAAAGAAGCTTTACCGAAGCCTTATCGATTACATCACTGTCCCGCGTGACCGGGACATCTCGGCGGCGACCATCCAGGGCACGTCAGCCCTGCTGAGTCTGGAGATTCCGCCGATTCCAACAAGGAGGGAAAAGCAAGGATGAACCAAACAATAAGAGTCGCCATCTACGCTCGTGTCAGCACAGAGGAGCAAGCTGAGCACGGCTACTCCATCGACGCTCAACTTGACACTCTGCGAAAGTATTGCGATGTATACAAATGGGAGATCGTGGGGGAGTACGTGGACCGTGGCGTCAGTGGAAAGAGCATTGAGGGGCGATATGAGCTCCAACGACTCCTTCGCGACGCTCAGGACAGGAAGTTTGACGAGGTGTTAGTTTGGAAGTTCAATCGGATGGCCCGCAAGAACATCGACCTCCTCCATATCGTCGATCTGCTGGAAAAGAACAACGTAGCCTTCCGCTCACTTTCCGAGAATTTTGACACAACCACGTCTATGGGAAAATTCGCACTGCAGATGATGGGTGCTGTGGGGGAACTGGAGCGCAACACGATCGTGGACAACGTGAAAATGGGCCACAAACAGCGCGCCAGAACGGGCAAGCATAACGGCAAGGTGCCGATCGGCTACCGGAGCGTCAAGGTCGACGAACGCGGGAAAGAGACCAGGATTGTCGTCATCGAGGAGGAGGCGGCACTTGTCCGCAACATTTTCGAGCAATATGCCGCCGGTCACGGCCTGAAGGCGATTGCCAACGACCTGAACCGCCGAGGCCACAAGACCAGGACTGGCAAGGCTTTCTCCACTTGCGCCATCCGAGACATTCTCGACAATCCGATGTTTGCCGGAAAGATCCGCTATAACCGCTACGAGAACTGGGCGGAAAGACGCCGCAATGGCAAGTCCACCGAGCTCATACTTTCCGAGGGCCATCATCCGGCGATCATCTCTGAAGAGTTATGGGAGAAGGTACAGCTCCTGCGGCAGAAGAAGAGTGTCATGCCGAAGAAGCGTTTCGAGGGGGAGTACTTGCTCACCGGGCTCATCCGATGCCCTGAATGCGGCGCGGCGATGACCGCAAGCCGCACGGTAAACCGGGCGAAGGACGGGACGAAGATCGTCCGCATGTACTACTCCTGCGGTCGCTTTCGCAGCCAGGGCAGTTCGGTCTGCCACGCCAACAGCGTCCGCAAGGACGAGGCCGAAAAAGCCGTGACGGAGCGCATCCGGCAGGCAGTGACTCAGCCTCACATTCTCAAGAGAGTCGTACGCAGCATCAACGAGCACCGATCGGGACGCATCAAGCCGCTTCGCGACGAACTAGCGGCAGTCCAAGCCCGCATCGACAAGCTGGAAGAAAAGAAACGCAAGTACCTCGGGCTGTACGAGATGGACGAGATCGACCGCGACCTGTTCGCGGAACGCCTGAACGACCTGAACAGGGAGCTCGACACCGAGCTTACCCGCCGGTCGAAGCTGGAACTGGAACTCCGCGACGATCAGGCCGAACCCGTCTCCTACGAGCTCGTACGTTCCCTGGTGGGCAGGTTCGACGCCCTGCTTCACCGCTCGCCGTTCCCGCAGCGCAAGACCCTGATGCACCTGATCGTGAAGAAGATCACTCTGGACGACAGGAAGCGAGTCCGGAGCGTCGAGCTAGCTTTCAATGAGGAGACCGAGAAGCATTTTTTAAGCGTAGCCCCTTCCGCTGAACCAATAGCGGAAGGGGCTTTTCCTTTTTCCGGAAAAGCCCCTGTGCAAAAGCAACTTCTTACCTTAGTGATATAATCAAAGAACTATACAAATTATAGTTTGATCTCTTCTGCGTTAGGGTGATTCTTCTTTAATCCATCTACAATTGCATCAATTTCTTCAAGTGATCTACCGGTAAATCCTCCCCCAAAATCTTGATTCTCTAGGTTCTCCTTCTTATACTTATCAACCTTAGGTTCTTCTCCCCAAATGATCTTTTGTTCACCAGTCTCACCAATAGTAATAATCCATCCTGAGTACATGAGTCTGTTCCCCTTTCATCAAATAGAAAAACCTCGCTTGCACCCTTCAGCTTCAGAAAACCACGGATTTGGACTCCGCTTGGTAATTCAGTTTACTGTCGCTTGGCAGATGCAGTTGAGGCTTCTAAAATTATACTGAAATATGATGGAATACGTCAAACCAGCATGAGTCCTGAGCTTTATCCATCCACTTTTCGCACTACTTGTGATACGGTTCATTCCTGTTAATCTTCACCGCCCGATACACCTGCTCCACCAACACCAACCTCATCAACTGATGCGGCAGCGTCATCTTCCCGAAGCACAGCTTCTGCTGCGCGCGGCGGATGACTTCATTCCCTATACCGTCCAGTCGGAAGACTGTCCAAGCTTTTTATACGCCAGTGGGACGTTCTCGTAGCAGCAGAAACCCCGGTATACCTTAGCTATTTTTCCCAGAATAAAAAAGCTCTTACGGAACTCAACGTTCGTATAAGAGCTTTTTGCTTTGCATTTCTATAGGCACCTACCTACTAAGTTGTCCAGCCATCTTCAGGGCACAAACACAACCCGCCGCGAAGCGTCCGCCGGCTCCTGCCAGACGGCTTCGACCTCGGACAGCGGCACTGTTCGAGTGTTCAAGTGCAACTTGCCGCTCGCGATCGCTTCGATCAGCGCCGGGAATTCGGCGAGATAGCCGGCGGTAGTGACGGAGCCCTGGCCGCTGCCGATCAGGTAAAAGTTGGCCGAACGCAGCGCGGCGGAAGGGATCGATGCCGAAGCGCCAGCCATTGAGCCGATCTCGATCCAGTGCAGCGACCGGCTGCGGTCGGAGCGCCGCTTCAGCAGCGGCAACATGGCAAGCTCCGCGACGTGTCCCCACAGATAGTCGATAACGATATCGACTTCGGACGCCGCTTCGGCTAGGCGGGCGGACACTTCCGTCGGGTCGCCGGACAGCGACACGACTTCGTCCGCTCCTATGCCGAGCAGTTCCTGCAAGCGCTGCGGATCGCGGCCCGCGCCGATTACCCGGCTTGCGCCCAGCAGCTTGGCGATGCGGACCGCCATCTGCCCCGAACTTCCGGTTGCGCCGAGCACCAGCACCTGCCCGCCGGGCGGAAAGTCGACGCGGCGGCGCAGCGCCACCCAGGCGGACATCGCCGGATTCATCGCCGCGGCGATCTGAATCGGATCGGCGCCTTCCGGTAGCGGCACGCAGCGGCGCAGATCGACGACCGTCTGCTCGGCCATCGCGCCGTATACCGTATCGGACGAAACAAAGTACGCCGTTCTTCCGTCCGGCAAACGGCAGACCCCGTCGACGCCCGGGATCAGCGGCAGTTCGCCGGTGCTGGTGTAGTGCGAACCGTCCGCCTGCCCGCGGACACGCAGATGCAGAGCTGACGCCAGAACGTCGACCCGCACTTCGTGGTCGCCCGAAGGCTGCGGCGCCTCAAAGCTTTCATACGTAGGAACCGAACCAAAAAACCTTACTACGGCTGCATTCATCAATTATTCCTCCTTGAACGGTTAACGTCTATCCGGCGCTGCCGGTGAATCTTTATGCTTTGCTGCCGTTTGAACTTCGCCGCTTTTTGCGGTTCGAGGCTAAGACTTTCCGGCAACTCAAAACTTTTTGGTTTGTCTCACAAACAATATAGTTTGTCCCACGTACTAAGTCAACTCTTTTATGTTATACTTAAGCAAGAATCCGTCAAACCCATTACACAATCCGGAGTGAACGCTTATGAATAACGAGACTTCCAATCCTGCTTCCCAACCGTCCGCTATTACAGACACTTCTTCGCTCGTAGACAGCCTCGCTCAGCTGTCGTACGTAATCCAATCGGTGCTGGGGCGCTCGGGCGCTGTGTACGATCTCTCGCCGATCCAGCTTCGTCTGCTTGGGATCCTGCGCGATCGCGAGCCGAGCATGAAGCAGCTGGCCGAACGCCTGGAACTCGACAAGTCCAGCATCACCGGCCTGATCGACCGCGCCGAGCGCCGGCATCTGGTCGAACGCATTCCTTCGCCGGAAGACCGGCGCGGCTTCAACGTCAGGCTGACGCCGGACGGACGGCGAATCGCCCACGAGATCGGCGGCGAGATCGAGCGCCGGATCGGCGAACTGGTCGGAGTGCTTACAGAAGCCGAGCGCGGGCAGCTTGCGTTACTGGCTCTCAAAGTCGCCGAAGCTCGGAATATATGATCTCCCCGCCCTTTTTCATGCAAAAAAGACGACCTTCCCGCGTAAACAAGCGGTCGGGCCGTCTTCTTTTTCCGATGCAATTCTTTTACTTGATTCCTACAGCTCCTTAATCTCCAGCAGTTCGTACGAGATCGTGACCATAGACGAGTCCACGTTGATCTTGTCTCCGTAGCTAATCGCCAGCTTGATGAGCTCGGCCAGCTCTTTGATTTCGCGTATTTGAGATCATTGGGCTCCGCCTGAAGCTTGTCGCACCCTTCCTGCGTCAATAATACTTCTTCATTCCAAACATCACTTCGTTTCAAAATTTCGCCCTACTTATGATACGGTTCCCCCCGATTAATCTTCACCGCGCGGTAAATCTGCTCGGTCAGGACGAGGCGCATAAGCTGGTGGGGCAGCGTCATGCGCCCGAACGACAGCCGCTGCTGCGCGCGGCTGAGCACGCTATCGGCGAGCCCGTGGCTGCCGCCGATCACAAACGCGACATGGCTCGTCCCGTACGTGCCGAGCCGGTCGAGTTCGGCGGCCAGTTCCTCCGAACTCCAGAGCTGGCCGCCGATGGCGAGCGCGATGACATGCGCGTCGCTCTTGATCTGCGCGAGGATCCGATCCCCCTCGCGCTCCTTCACCTGAAGCACCTCCGCCTCGCTCATCGTCTCCGGCGCTTTCTCGTCGGCAACCTCGACGATTTGAAACTTCACATAGGGCGTAAGACGCTTCGCATACTCAGCGATCCCCTGCACCAAATACTTTTCCTTCAATTTGCCGACGGCAATGATTTGTATGTACATGTTCAATCCCCTTAGCTTCACAAATGTATCAGCGGATCAAAGCCGCCCAATCCGAGAGCAAATTCTGTAGGCAGCCTGCCCGACTAACCGCGCTGATCCGCCGCCATTTTTCCCTCTGCCGATCAGAGTTCCCGCCTATGTTCGAAGCGCCCGCTTCTATTTTTTCTCGCCATCATCCATCCCGCAACCAGCGTCCAGACGAACACCGGACCGGAGGTCAACGGAAGAAGAACCAGACTCCAATCCGGGAGCAGCAGCGCGGCCGGGATGCCAATCGCCCCCCCAAATGCCCGCGGCGATGCCGATCCAAGACATCAACTGGCCCATAGGCGCCCGATCCTTCAACCCTAGCCAAACCCCGCCGAGCAGACAAATGCCCAGCCAGGCCAGCAGCATGGCCAAATGCCCCGCCATAATGCCGAAAGCAAACAACCCTACACCGATCGCATCCGCGCCGGAACCGGCAACACGGGCCCATTGCCCGGACAAGACCGGCGTCACGGTCATTTCCATAGCCAAGATGAGCATCCAGATCGTCAAACCCGATACAAACAAACCGGAAGCAGGCCCCGCGGCTGCCTTCTCCTGATACATCCCCGCGGCGGCCGACCATCCGCCCAGCCACAGCAGCACTGCCGTCAGCATCAGCGCATGATCCCACTGCCAGTACGTCCTCATCTTATCGGCCAAGGCCAGCACCTCGTTACCGGCCCATGGATTCGTCGCGGGCGGGTGCATCAGCGTAGCCGCAAGCATAAGCAGCCCGTCGAAAAGGATACTCACCCCCGCCAACCTTTGCAGCGTGTTTTTCGGGTTCATTGACGTCACTCCTCCGGGAATCTTTTAACTTACTCGTTAGATTGCTCCGGAGTCTGCCTATTTAGGCGGCAAACCTGCCCAAAAGAAAAAGGCCGCTTTCCCCCATGGAGAAAACCGCCCCCGTTTCCTCATACCACCAAAAACCGCGCCTCTTGCTCACATTCCTGGCACTTCACCGGCGGCTCCCAGTCGATGAACTTCGTGTGCTCCAAATCAACCACGTCGGGCGCCTCCTCGAATTCGTCCACGAACATATCAATCGCCAGTTCCACATGATCCTTGCAAACGACATACATAAATTCCAGGCATCCTTTCTCTTCCAACCGCCTGCCCGGCGGATCTTCACGTAATTACAGGTTGTCCTTTATCCTTTCTACCATACTCCGCGAAAAAAAGGAACCGCTCAAGCCGCATGCAAAGGGCAATTCCTTGTTCCTGTTAACTTATTTTTCTCACCCGTACCTCGAGTATGGGATCAATATAGCATATCCGTTTTACTGTGAACTATTTTTTATCGTATTTGCAATTTCAACTAAATCAGAAATATCATACAAAGGAACAAAGGCCCCCTGCTCCACCTTGGTTGACGCTAAGGCGTAGGTTAAACCTTCATATCGCCAATATAGCCCGCTAAAATCCCGATTACTTTGAATCCAGGTTTGACTCCCGTTGCTTAATTTGGGACCTTTTTCTCCTTCGGGCTTTGAGTTGTCCTTTGAATTGGAAATGGATAATATTAGCTGCTCTCCAATATCAACATTTGCAAAAGTTAATCGAATGATATCAAAAGGCGCAGGAACAATCTCAGCCGCTCGATGGGTAACCCCAAAAGGTGGCGAGGGAAGTTGAACCTTAAAAGGTACTTCAAGCAGGATTTCTTCAAAAGATTTGGAATTTTCTGAGCCCGGATCCCACTGTACACCATCTTTTGCTATTGTTAATCCTGCACAATTTTTCGGTTTTTGATCGATATTCACATCCCCGGGAACAGGCGGGGCATCAGTTTGTTTTCCCATCATGCATCCGTTAATCAACAGGAAAACAGCAACTAGCCACAAATAAAATATTTTTTTCAAGCCTGCATCTCCCCTCTGTTCTTTTCCTAAAAGGAACGGTCACCTAAATAAAGAAGATTCCGGCTACACCCCCCGTCGCCTTGCTCTACGGCTTTCCTGATGTAACGGAATCTCTATCGTTCCTGCGGCCATAAGCCTTGGACAAGTCAATTATTTATCTTCAAGCCCCGCGTCGATCTCTTCATCCGACGGCTTGTCGGTCAGCTTCATCATGACGCTCTGCAGCTTACCGTCCCGGTAATAGCTAACCTGCAAATCCTCGCCGATTTTCTTGTTTTCATAGAGATAACGGCGCAGCTCCATCGTCGAATTGATCGGCTGCTTGTCGAGCTGAATGATCACGTCGTTCAGTTTCAGCCCCGCCGCCAGCGCCGGACCGTGGGCCTCCAGCACAATGACGCCCTCCGTAACGTGGCTCGGCAGCTTCAAATCTTGGCGCTGTTCGTCGGTGATCGGCGAATACGGATTATCCAGATCGAGCGTATACACGCCTATATAGGGGCGAACGACTTTGCCGTGCAGCAGCAGATCGTCAACCGTCTTCATCACATCGTTCACCGGAATGGCAAAGCCCAGCCCTTCCACGCCGGTGTCGGCGATCTTCATCGTATTGATCCCGATCAGCCGCCCGTCCAGGTCCACCAGCGCTCCGCCGCTGTTGCCCTCATTGATCGCCGCGTCGGTCTGAATCACTTCCTGCTCCCAATCGTAAACCCCGTCCTGGTTCAGCGAGACCGGTATCATCCGGCTCGTATTGCTTACGATGCCGGACGTCAGCGTTCCCCTCAGCCCGAGCGGATTGCCGACCGCGATGACCGTCTCCCCGGCGCGAAGCTTGTTGGAATCGCCGACGTCGATCACCGAATGGATTCCTCTATCGCCGATTTCCAGCACCGCGATATCGTTAATCGAGTCCTGGCCGGTCACTTTGGCCTTATGCGAAACGCCGTCGCTCGTCACCACTTCCAGGTCCTCGGAACCGCTAATGACATGCGTATTGGTGATAATGTAGGCCTTGCCTTTCGCTTTCTTGAAAATCACGCCCGAACCGAGCGCCGCCCGCTCGGGATCCCCGTGCGACAGCTCGCTGTGATTCAGGATGCTGACTACCGCCGGAGCCGCCTTGGCCGCAGCCCAGCTGATCCGGTCGAACGGATTCGCGGAATTCGGGGCCGCCCCCGCCGAAGCGGTTTCCCTGGAGGTAGTAGAAGGAAGCCCCACAATAAAACTGAATAACAAAACGGCGACAACCGCGCTTAACACGGAAGAGATCAATGAGATTTGCAGCGTGGACAGCCCTTGCCCGCGCCGCACCTCCAGCCAACGACGTTTGCCGTCCTCGGGCATACGCAAGCGTCGCCGCCCCGGCACTTTCGTCGAATAAAAATCATCGTCAAACAATCCCATCGTCTTCTCCCCCTCCATACTCTGTCCCTGATCTCGGCCGCCATTTTCTTTAGAACGCTTCACGCAAAACAAAGGTCCCCTTCAACTTTATGCCTATAAGGCAAAGCCATATGTCAGGCGCTCATCAATTCTCCTGACGCCGCGCTGCGCTTACAGGTTGCCGCCACCATGGGGGTTTTGCGTTTTTTTCTTAAAAATAGGAATGTTTGACTGCGTTTCGGACTACACTATAGTAAAGCGATAGATTGATAGATTTATTTTACCATATTTTGATGGTACTGAAGCCTTTTTCTATCAGGTAATTTTCGGATTTTCGCCTTAATTTATAACTTTAAGGAGGTACCTATGAAATCCTATCATTCTTCGCCCATGAACGAAGTGAACGTTCTGGCCAAGCTGGCCGATATGAAGGAGGAGCATTACCATCAGCTGTTGACCCTCAGCGCGATGATCGAGCTGTTGATGGAGAAGGGGATCGTAACGCGCGAAGAAATCGAGAAAAAGGCGCTTGAAATCGACGGCTTTATGACTCCGCCGCCCTATCCTTCCGTTTAGCCGGCTCCCCGGCTCGGCCCCTGTTCTTCCGCTTTCGGCGGATGCTTTGGAAGCTGGCCTTTGCGCTTTAGAAGCGGCTTCTGCACTTTAGAAGCGGCTTCTGCGCTTTAGAAACAGGCCTCTGCAATGCAGACGGTCTGTTTGGACTGTCCGCCGCAACTCTGCCAATGCCTGCCTATAACTAACGTGTAATATAACCTGACACAAACAATATCTCCAGCGTGGATTTTTCATATTTTCAACCGGTGCAGGCCGGATTCCCCTCAAAAGCGCAAGACTCCCGTCAGCTATCCTTACAGAAAGCGATTCCAAAATAAAATTTAGGGTTGATTATTTTCCGCCGATCGCCTATGATATGGATAATCATCGAAGAAAAATTAAAGCCCTTTAATTTTATTAGCAAACAATCCTCGGTTATTTCTCTTTTTATAATTTATTTTTTAACAAAAGTTAAAGCGCTTTAACTTTATTCGAGAAAGGCTGGTGGTTCCGTGATTCATCGTGAAAGCCGGAGGCAAACGTTCTACATGTATTTGTTCATCTCTCCCTGGCTTGTCGGCTTCGTGGTTTTTGCCCTGTATCCTATCCTGGCATCGCTGTACTACAGCTTCACCGACTACGACATTATCCACCCGCCCGAATTCGTCGGTCTCGCCAACTACATCGAGATGTTCCACAACGATCTGTTCTGGCAGTCCGTGGCGGTCACGCTCCGCTACACCTTCATCAGCGTGCCGGTCCAACTGCTGCTGGCGCTCGGATTTGCGCTGCTGCTGCATCAGAAGCTGCCGCTGCGGGGGTTCTTCCGGACGGCGATGTATTTTCCGAGCATGGTCTCCGGGGTGGCGATGTCGCTGCTTTGGTACTGGATTTTCAATCCGCAGATCGGCCTGTTCAATTACATGCTGTCCTGGTTCGGCATTCCCGGCCCGGCCTGGCTGATGGACCCGGGCACCGCGCTGTACGCGCTCATCATCATGACGCTGTGGACGTCCGGCTCGGGAATGATTCTGTTCCTGGCGGGCCTGCAGGGCGTGCCGTCCAGCCTGGTCGAAGCCGCCAAGCTCGACGGAGCGGGACGTTTGCGCATCTTCGCGAACGTTACGCTGCCGATGATCTCCCCCGTGCTGCTGTTCCAGCTCATCATGGGGATCATCGATTCGTTCCAGGTGTTCACGCAGGCGTTCGTGATGACGCAGGGCGGCCCCAATTATTCCACCTGGTTTTACGTCTACAACCTGTACACCAGCGCCTTCAAGGAATACCGGGCCGGATATTCGTCGGCGCTCGCCTGGGTGCTGCTGATCGCCGTCATGGCCTGCACCGCCCTCATCATGAAGCTTTCCAACCGTTACGTTCATTACGAAGGAGGGAGACGATAGATGAGCTCTTTTCCGGCTCCCACCCCCCGCTCCGCAACTTCCACGGTCAGACCCCGCCAAAAACCGGACGCGGTGAAAATCGCCAGTCTTATTCTTTTGCTCGCGGCGACGTTCCTGATGCTGCTGCCCTTGTTCTTTATGGTTTCGACCTCGCTGAAATCGCAGCGCGAGATGTTGAAATTTCCGCCGACTTTTCTGCCGGAAAGCTGGAGCTTTGGCAATTACGCCGAAATCTTCGACACCCTGCAGTTCGCCACCTTGTACAAAAACAGCCTGACCATCGGCATCCTCACCGTCTTCGGCACGCTGCTGTCCTCGGCGCTCGTCGCCTACGGGTTCGCCAGATACCGGGGCCGCGGCAACGGGTTTTGGTTCATGCTGCTGCTCAGCACGATGATGCTGCCCTATCCGGCGATCATGGTTCCGCAGTTCGTGCTGTTTTCCAAGCTGCAATGGATCGATACGTTCCTGCCGCTGATCGTTCCGGCGTTTTTCGGGTCGGCGTACAACATCTTTTTGCTGCGGCAGTTTTTCGCCACCCTGCCCGAAGAGCTGTTCGACGCCGGACGCATGGACGGCTGCAGCGAGCTCGCCATGTGGTACAAAATCGCCCTCCCGCTGTCCGGGCCAGCCCTGGCGACCGTGGCGATCTTTGCTTTCATTTACAGTTGGAACGACCTGCTGACCCCTGTGCTCTACTTAAGCTCGTCCGATCTGTTTACGCTTCCGGTCGGGATGGCCTCCCTCACCTCGTCGCGGTTCCGCATCCCGCCGTGGCATCTGCTGATGGTGGCGTCCGTGCTTGCGATGGTTCCGATCGTCACGCTGTTCGCCGTCGCCCAGAAGCAATTCGTCGAAGGCATCGTACTCACCGGCATCAAGTCGTAACGGCCGCGGGAGCGTGCGGCAGCGAATTACCTGAAACCAAGGAGGAATTGAGTTTTATGAAAAAGAAGCGCGCAGCAACCAAACCAAGCTTTATCGCCTTATTGGGAGCGATCCTGCTTCTGGCGGCCATCCTGTCGGCCTGCAGCGGGGGCAAATCGGCGGGCGACCTCGGCGCAGGCCCGGGGCCGGGCGGTTCCGGCGGGGGCGCCGAGGGCGGCGCCGGCAACTCCGGCGGCGGCACCGGGCAGGTGACGATCACGCACTACACGATCGATTCGCCCGACCGGACGTTTATCGAGCAGCTGATCCCGGAATTCGAGAAAACCCACCCGAATATTAAAGTCAAAGTGGAAAAAGCGCCCTACGAGCAGTTCGACAGCAAGCTGCAGACGCTGATCGCCGGCGGCAATTCGCCCGATGTCACGAGCCATTACGGCTACGGCGGCTTCGCCGAATACTACAACAAAAACATGCTGCTCGACCTGACCGATCTGATGCAGGAAGACGGCTTTAACGCTGCCGACTACAGCATTCCCGGGCATTTGATGGAGATTTACAAGGTCGAGGGCCGCACCTACGGCATTCCGGTAAACATCTACGTTACGCTGATGCTCTACAACAAGGATATGTTCGACGCCGCGGGCGTCCCTTATCCGCCCAGCGATTTCGAGGACAAGAGCTGGACGTTCGACAAAATGGTCGAGGACGCCAAAAAGCTGACGGTCATCTCCGACGACATCGCCAAAACGCAGTACGGCGTCGATTTCACCTGGGCCGAACGCGACATGCGCCCGCTTTACTTCGGCGCGGAGCCTTACTCCGCGGACACCTGGACCAACGGCGGCGTCCCGTCGGAAACGTATTTCGATTCGCCGGAGGTGATCACGGCCTACAATAAACTGTTTGGGCTGATTTTCAAGGACAAAGTGTCCCCCACGTCCGAATGGAGCAAAAGCGTGGCCGGCCAAAACGGCGATCCGTTCGTCGCCGGGAAGATCGGGATGTCCGTCGGCGGCTCCTGGAATCTGGCCGGGGCCAACGATTTTCCGTTCAAGACGGGCGTAGCCGCGGTGCCTTGGGGCGGCAACGAGAAGGTGCGCAGCACACTGTTCGTCGATCCGCTGCTGATTCTGAAAGACTCCAAGCACCCGCAGGAAGCGTTCGAGTGGATCAAATACCTGCTGACGGACGAAGTGCAGGAACGGTCGATCGAACTGAGCGGCGGCAACCCGCCGGTCAATGCGAAAGCGGCCGAAACGTACTACAAGTTTTTTGAAGGCGTCAATCCGGAGGATGTGAAGAAAGTTTACGAAGGCGCCACGAAATACGGGTTCGAATCCTACAATCACCTGGTCACCCATTACTCGCAAATCAACGACATGTTCATCAATGAGATGCAGCCGATCGAAACCGGCCATAAAACGGTAGAGGAAGTGATGCCCGCGATTCAGAAAAAAATCACCGAAATTCTTAAGCGATAGTCTGATGTTTTAGCGGACGATAAGCCGGGCCTGTTATACTAAAGCTAACAAAAAGGTTTCAAGGAACGGAAAATCTGCCGCAAGGAGAAATCGAAATGAAGGTTAGTATTTTTGACGTTGCCAAAAAATCGGGGCTTTCGGTCGTGACCGTATCCCGTGTGCTGAACGGGGCGGAAACCGTGCGGGAGAAAAACCGGCAAAAGGTGCTCGAAGCCATGAAGGAGCTGGATTACCGCCCCAATGCGGCCGCCCGCAGCCTCGCCAGCGGCAAAACCGGCATCATCGGCGTAATCCTTACGACGCTGCACGACTCTTTTTTCGATGCGGTGGTCAAAGAGCTTAATGAGGTGCTGGCGCTGCACGGCTACTATTTGGCCGTTTCGGTTTCGGCCGGGATCGGCGAAGGCGGCGATCATTACCTGATTCAGGAGGACCGGGTCGACGGCCTGCTCCTCCTCTCGCCGATGGATGAAGACAATTATATTCTGGAGCTCAAGCGGCGCGGGATTCCGTATGTGCTGATCGATCACCAGAAGCCGGAGAACGACGCCTTCTCCGTGACGGTCGACAATTGGAAAGGCGGGTATGCGGCGGCCCGGCATCTGCTGGAGCTGGGACATACCTCCATCGCCCATCTGTGCGGCCAGGAGGTGTTCCGCAGCACACGGGAGCGGCGCGGCGGTTTTATGCAGGCGCTGGAGGAGCAAGGGCTTAAGCCGTTTGAGATCGTGTACGGCGATTTCGATATCGCCTTCGGCTACGAGACATGCAAGCGCTGGCTGCGCGAAGACAAGCTGCCCGGCGCCGTGTTTGCCGGCGACGACAACATCGCCCTCGGCGTCGTGAACGCCCTGATGGAAGCCGGCGTGGAGGTGCCCGGGAAGGTAGCGGTCGTCGGTTATGACGACCACTTCATCGCTTCCCGGCTCCGGCCTCACATGACCACCGTCCGCCAGCCCGCCGACAAAATCGCGCTGGCCGCCGCGGACATGCTGCTGAAGCGCATCGACGGCAAAATGAAGCGCGGCGCCAGCCTGCGGATCGATCCGGAGCTGATCGTCCGGGAGACGACCGCGAACAAGGAGTGACTTACGATTGGGATATTACTTGGGGATCGACGGGGGAGGCACCAAAACCTACGCCCTGTTGACCGATGAGCACGGGAATGTGCTCGGCAAAGGCCGGAGCGGAAACGGCAATCACCAGCTTGGCGCCGAGCGGGCGGAGCGCAGCATCCGGGAAGCAGCCCGGATGGCCCTGGACGAAGCCGGGCTGCGCATCGAGGAGCTGCGCCACGCCTATCTGGGCCTGGCCGGGGCTGACCGCGAAGCCGATTACCGCGTCCTCCATCCGCTTGTGCGCGGGATCGGGTTCACGAAATACACGATCGACTGCGACACGATGATCGGGCTGCGGGCGGGAACGAACCGCCCTTACGGCGTCGCCTTGATCTGCGGCACGGGCACCAACGCGGCGGGCCGCAATCCGCAAGGCGCGTTTTACCAATGCGGCGGCTTCGATTATATGTACGGCGATTTCGGCGGCGGCGGCGCACTGAACATCGAGGTGTTCCGCTCCGTCATCCGCGCCTGGGACGGCCGGGAGCAGCCGACGCGGCTGACCGGGCTGCTGCTGGAGATGCTCGGGTACGCGAACGTGGAAGACATGTTCCACGACTTCCTCGATCACGGCAAAGCCGTGCCGGTCGACGCGGCCCGGCTGTTGTTTTCCGCCGCCGCGGAGGGCGACGCGGTGGCGCTGGAGATTTTGCGCCGCCAGGGCGACGAGCTGGGCAAGTCGGCGGCGGCGGTGATCCGCAGGCTGGGGCTGGAGCGCGACGTCTTCGACGTCGTGCTGGCCGGCAGCCTGCTCACGCGCGGGGACCGCGGCTGGATCCGCGGTCCGATCGAGCGGGCCGTGCGGGCGGCAGCGCCGCACGCCGCGGTTGTGACGCTCGCCACGGAGCCCGTCGTCGGGGCGGTATGGCTCGCGATGGAGGCCGACGGCCTCGCCGTCGCCGGTGAAGTGTACGCCCAAATGTCGCGGTACGGCGAATTTGATGAAATCAAACTTTATTCCAACAATCATTAGCGGACGGCTCCAGCCCCTGAGATTACGCAGGTTTGGCTTGGCTTAGTTTGGTTTGGCTCGACTTGGTTTGGCGCGACTTAGCTCTACTTGGTTTGGCGTGACTTAGCTCGGCTTGGTTTGGATCGACCTGAATCGGCTTGGTTTGGCTCGACCTGGCGCGGCTTGGTTTGACATAACGGCAAAAAATGCCCCTATTTCGGCGGCAGACCCCCATTGGAGTGGAATAGCAACATTTTATGCCTCTATTTTCTCGAGTCGCAGGGAAATGGCCGCTTTTCACACCGTTGGTTGGAAAATAAGTACAAAAAAAAATCCACTAATGACCGCCCAACTGCTCAAGTTTGGAAAATAAGACCCTGAAGTGCCGCTATTATTATCGCTCGACTTAAATAACGGTGCTTCACGATCGGCTGGCCATGGGAACGGGGGGCTTCCTCTTGTACTGGCTGATTGTGCTGGCTAAGGGGACAGGAGCGCCCTTAACGGACCGGAAGCACCTTATTTGCCGCTGGCGTTGCATAAACTCAAGCTCATGCACAAGACAACTTGTTGCCTTGATACATTTCAGTTTTCCCGCACAAAGGCTTAGGTGTTCAAATTAAAATTGAGCTTGCAGTAGATCTAACGATTGTAGCAGTGGCTATTTTCCGAAAAAAACCCCTTTCAAGCTTCTAACGGTTGTGAACGCCGTTAATTACCTTAATCTAGACAAAAATAGCCGGGGTTCAGTGAAATAAGCGCTATGGCAACCGTTACAATTTGAAATCAACGTTTTTTGACCGCATAGCGGTTATGGCAACCGTTAGAATAGTTGGGGTTAGAGGTGTGTCTTGTGTAACTTGTGTATATTGTCAGAATTAGTGCAAGGCTAGTGCTTTTTTTGCCTGAAAACGGCCAAAACATGCCCGAATATGCCCAAATAGTCCTTAATATCCCTGTAAAGGCGAAACAAGGTCGATAGGGTCTGCTGTTTATTAAATTGAACTTATATTATCGACAGGAGTGATAGATCTTGGCAACGGAACAAGGCTTGAAGATCGCCGTCATCGGCGGCGGCTCTTCGTATACGCCGGAGCTCGTCGAAGGCTTCATTCTGCATTACGGGGAGCTGCCGGTGCGCGAGCTGTGGCTCGTCGACATCGAGCCCGGCCTGCGCAAGCTGAACATTGTCGGCAACCTGGCCCAACGAATGGTCGAGAAGTCGGGACTGCCGATCGAAGTACACCTGACGACCGACCGCCGGGCGGCGATCGAAGGCGCCGATTTCGTCAGCACGCAGATGCGCGTCGGCATGCTGGACGCCCGGGCGCGCGATGAATCGATTCCGCCGAAATACGGCGTGATCGGCCAGGAGACGACCGGTCCCGGCGGCATGATGAAGGCGCTGCGCACGATTCCGGTGCTGCTGGACGTGTGCCGGGATATCGAGGAGCTGGCGCCGGACGCGTGGCTGCTCAACTTCACCAACCCGGCAGGCATGGTGACCGAAGCGATTCACAAGTATTCCAAGGTGAAGAGTATCGGTCTCTGCAACGCCCCGATCGGCCTGATCAAGCAGGTATCGGCCAAATACGGCGTAGCTGCGGACCGGGTGTATGCCGAATTCGTCGGCTTGAACCACCTGCATTGGGTGTCGCGGATCGATGTGAACGGCGAAGACAAGCTGGATGACATGCTGGCCGACACGGCCGGCTACAGCGCGCAAAACGTGCCGCCCCGGGAATGGAATCCGGAATTTCTGCAATCCCTGCGCGCCCTGCCCTCTTATTATTTGAAATATTTTTACATGACCGACGCGATGCTGGAGGAGCAGCTGGAATCCCTGAAACAAGGGCAAAACCGCGCCGAGGTTGTGAAGCGCGTTGAAGAAGAGCTGTTCGAGCTCTACAACGATCCCGATCTGAAGGAGAAGCCGAAGCAGCTTGAGCAGCGGGGCGGCGCGTTCTACTCGGAGGCGGCGGTCAATCTGATGCGCTCGCTCTACAACGGCACAAACGATATCCAGACGCTCAACGTGGCCAATCGCGGCATCCTGGACTTTCTGCCGGACGACGCCTGCATTGAGGTCAACTGCGTCGTGACCCGAAACGGCCCGCTCCCGCTGCCGCTGACCAAAATCCCGCCGATGGCCAAAGGGCTGATCCACGCGGTCAAAACCTACGAGCAGCTGGCCATCGACGCCGCCGTCACCGGCGACCGCAGCCTCGCCCTTCAGGCGCTGGCCCATCACCCGCTGGTGCCGTCCGTCGAGGCGGCCAACCGCATGCTGGATGAAATGCTGGAGGCGAACAAGGAGTTCCTGCCGAGCTTTTTCCCGAAGGAAGCGGCCGCAGCGAAAGGCGTTAACTAAACTAATCCGCGAAGTGCGGCGGATCAGGGTCATCCTTTAAATCTACATCGCATAAACCCTCAAAATACACCGGGCGATTCGCATTTCCTCATCGCGAATCGCCCGGAATTCATTTGGATTGATCACTGGGATCTCCTTACATTACATCCACAATAAAAGTAAAAATGGAATGCATAACTTTTTATTTTCAATATCCCACTTTTGCTTTTACTTAATTCCCTTTTTAATTATTTTTATGATTTCCGGTATGAGTCCGCTCGAAATAACGAACTACTTTTTTATATCTCTATTCTATTTCGTGATTTCTTTTCAGTTCTTTTTTGTCTATTATGTAAAGAAATATTTGTTTATAAGAGTAACAATGACCATCATCTTTATAGTTATCTTTTTAGCTCCTTTATTCCATGTTTTAACTTATTTACAGGCTATAACCACTTCTCCAATCATTGCTTCTATATATTCCTTGATACTCGTATTAATATACAACTCAAGCAAAAAATACAATTGATTTTATCATCCCCGCTTCTGCGAAAAACATAAGGATAAAAAATAAATTATGACTTTGGCTCTGGGGTGGCTGTCTATAGCGTTCGTGTCTTGGTATCCCTGCATGCTGCTTTGCACGATTATCCCTCTTGTTCAGGGGGGGGAGAGGGTGGGGGCTAATCACGGTCCTTTTCATTTTTCCCGGTGTCTTGCCCCATTCCTCCCGTTAGGTCTGCTTCACTTCTCCTAAACCGCCTTCTCACAAACCTGTCTAACGATCACGAACATATCTGCTGCTCCCAAACCTATTTTCTTCTCCTGAATTTATCTTCCTCTCTGCTGCCGGATCAAACGGGATAATCGTGCAAAGCGTCCGGACAGCGGATGTTGATCTGCCGATATTTCTTGCCACGATCGGTTACCGGCTTAACTATCAAGCGCTGCTTTCTAGGTTGGGATCCTGCTTCAGGGTCCTTTTTACATGGCTCATCTAAATAAGGGAGCTCCTTCCCGCCCTATCCCCCCAAC